>ERZ1023497.39-NODE-39-length-70138-cov-125.642852_pt1 | contig 70138 bp, 93 predicted proteins | sample MGYA00380543_ERZ1023497 | MGnify/ENA primary metagenome ERZ1023497 (study PRJEB33173, sample SAMEA4830384) | metagenome | study: EMG produced TPA metagenomics assembly of the PRJEB25223 data set... | reverse complement strand
TGAAAAAATGATTTCGTCGTCCCACCCCGGCAAGGATGACTAGCATTGAAACAAGATTGGTTTAAAGGGCATTTTCAATGCAGTCAGCTACTGCCAATATGAAAAGAGGCTAGGACAATCAATATTGTCCCAGCCTCTTACAAAATATTTGTTAATTTATTTGTCTTATTAGTTAACGTGGATGTAGTTATATGAACTAGCTTCACCAGCAGGAATAGTACGTTCACTTACTGAGTAAGGTCCACCGCTATAGTTCATTTCAGATACTTCAACTGAACCATCGCTATTTACATTTTCAACGTATGCAACGTGGCCCATTGGACCTGATGAAGATTGTAAAATTGATCCAGCTTCTGGTGAATTATTTACAGTATAACCTGCTGAAGATGCTGCTGAAGCCCAGTTATTTGCATTTCCCCATGTAGATCCAATATCTCCGCCTACTTTATCAAATACATACCAAGTACATTGTCCAGCAGTGTATAAGTTACCACTTGAACTTTGTGTTGTAGTTGATTGTGTAGTTTGAGTTGATTGTGTAGTTTCTGCGGCATTTGCTTCTTGTCCGTGATCTAATCCTACGATTGCTGCTCCAATACCTGCTGTTAATGTTGTAGCTGTTACTAATTTTTTCATAATTAAAATATCCTCCCAAGATTTTGTCTAACTTATATAGTAATTCGTTTGATTGTCTGAGTTAAAATTTTTAGCCGCGAATTCATTTTTTTCAACGACAAGTCATACTGTATCAGATAAATTTACGTTTGTGTGGAATGTTATTGTTTTGTAAAGTAATTAAAAAAACCTCACATATCGTTGTAATAAACGATGTGTAAGGTTACAAAATTAAGACAAGGCGCAAAGCCCTATATTAGTTGCTTTACATTGAAAAAATAATGTAAATGCGTTTTTACTATTACAATGGCTGTAAAATATCACAAAATTGTGTAACTATTATTTGAAAAATCTAATAGATAATGGTGGTAAATAATCTTCGCCATTATTTGCTTTCACAATAGCTACAATTGTAAAGATAAGCGAAAGTATTCCTAAAACAAATGAAGTAATAATACCAATAATAATAAAAACTAAAATACCACTAATGATTCCCCAAATAAAGTAAGAGAGAATAAAATTAAAATAATTCTTGCCAGCGCGATCAACAAAAGCTGATTCTTCTCGTTTGATTAACCAAATAATTAACGGCCCAATAAAACCAGTGAAAAAACTCAAGATATAAATAAGCATTGCCATCAGTCTATCATCCTTGCTAGACTGATTAAGGCGATTTTTATCCATGTTAAATTCAGTATCCTCATGCACGTGTTCAGTCACGAATATCACTCCTTTTCAGTGTATTATAGCAAATACTTAGTATTATATATATAAGAAATAAGTTGAATTTGGTTTTTACTATAGTTTATAAACAACAGAGTTGGGTTATAAAGATGAATAAAGCCTAACAAGTATTTTTATAGAAAGAAGGGAAATTATGAAAATAGCAATTGTTGGATCAGGCAATGGTGCTGTTACTGCAGCGCTAGATATGGTTAATAAAGGACATGAGGTTAAATTATATTGCCGTAATCAATCGATACACAAGTTTGATAAGGCGATGGAACGAGGTGGCTTCGATTTTAAGAATGAAGGCAGTGAACAATTTGTACCATTTACAAATGTTAGTGATGATATGGAATATGTGCTAGAAGGAGCAGAAGTGATTCAAGTTATTATTCCGTCATCGTTTATAGAGCATTATGCACAAACTATGGCGCCTTTTGTGACTGACAAACAACTGATTTTATTTAATATTGCAGCAGCTATGGGGTCTATTCGATTTATTAATGTTTTAGAAGATATGCATATTGATGTAATGCCTAAATTTGCAGAGGTAAATACTTTAACTTATGGTACGCGTGTTAATTTTAATACAGCAGAAGTAAACTTATCACTCAATGTTCGTAAAGTACATTTTACTACGTATGATGCTGAGTATTTATCAGATTCATTTAAGTTAATAGAAAAACTTTATCCATATATAGTGAAAGAAGAAAGTTTATGGAAGACTAATTTAGAAAATGGAAACCCTGAAGTTCATCCAGGTCCTACATTGCTCAATGTAGGCCGAATTGATTATGCAGATGACTTCTCATTATATAAAGAAGGTATCACTAAGCATACGATTAAATTGTTGCATGCAGTAGAATTAGAACGTTTAGCATTAGGTAGAAAACTAGGTTTTGAACTTAATACTGCTAAAGGTGCCAGAATTGAAAGAGGTTATTTATCACAAGAAGATGAAGATGAACCTTTAAATCGTTTGTTTAATACGAGTCCAGTGTTTTCACAAATAAATGGTCCGAATGAAGTGAAAAATAGATACTTAACAGAAGATATAGCTTTTGGTTTAGTTTTATGGTCAAGTCTAGGCAGACTAATAGATGTGAGTACACCGAACATTGATGCAATTATCGTGCTTGCATCTACTATATTAGAAAGAGATTTTTTTGAAGAGGGACTTACAGTAGAAGAGTTAGGGGTCGATAAACTCGGTTTAGACTAATAACCGTAACTAATTGAATAAGGGGGACTGTGTATGGTAAGACAACCAACATTTTTGGAAGCAATATCAACTATTCTTGTAATGGTTATTATTGTGATTACTGGATTTGTAGTATTTGAAATACCGATACAGGCATTATTGATAATGTCTTCAGCTTATGCTGCGTGGATTGCTAAACGTGTTGGATTGAAATGGTCAGACTTAGAAGATGGCATTACTAAGCGCTTATCTACAGCAATGCCAGCATTATTCATTATATTAGCAGTTGGTATCGTTGTCGGAACTTGGATGTATTCCGGTACGGTACCAGCATTAATTTATTATGGTTTAGAATTTCTTAATCCGCATTATTTTTTAGTGTCTGCATTTATTATTTGTGCAATAACATCAGTTGCGACAGGTACAGCATGGGGTTCTGCTTCCACAGCAGGTATTTCGTTAATGGCTATAGCACATCAATTAAATATAGATGATGGCATGGCTGCTGGGGCTATTATTGCAGGTGCTGTGTTTGGGGATAAGATGTCGCCGTTATCAGATACAACAAATTTAGCTGCACTGGTTACAAAAGTTAATATTTTTAGCCATATTAGAGCGATGATATGGACAACAGTACCAGCTTCAATTATTGGTTTAATCGTTTGGTTTTTTGCAGGCTTAGGCTTACAGCAGACAGCAAATACTTCACAAATAAATCAATTACTGAATGAATTGGAAAATATTTATAACTTGAATGTTTTTGTATGGCTACCGATCATTATTATTATTATTTGTTTGATTTGTAAAATTGCAACCGTACCAGCGATGTTGATATCGAGTTTAAGTGCGATTTTAGTTGGAACGTTCAATAATAAATTTAATATAGTTGATGGATTTAAATCTACATTTGATGGCTTTAACCAGTCTATGTTGATACATAGTGATGGTTTATCTGAACGTACTATGACTCTCATTCAGCAGGGGGGAATGATGAGTATGACAGAGATACTCGTCACAATATTTACGGGTTATGCATTTGCAGGAATTGTTGAAAAAGCAGGTTGTTTAGATGTTATTCTTCATAGAATTTCTAGTAATATCCATTCGGTCGGACAACTAATTTTAGTAACAATTATTGGTAGCTTAATTATGGTATTAGCTGCTGGAGTTGCCTCTGTTGTTATTATCATGGTTGGTGTATTGATGATGGATATGTATAATAAAATGGATTTAGATCGTTCAAATTTATCTCGAACTTTAGAAGATTCAGGAACAATGATTATTCCATTGATTCCATGGGGGACTTCAGGCATCTACTACACGCAACAATTAGGAGTGACTGTTGACCAGTTCTTTATTTGGACAGTGCCGTGTTATCTATGTATCATATTTGCGTTGTTTTATGGTTTTAGTGGCATAGGTATTAAGAAGCGTAAAGATATAAAAAATGTATAGTTGACTGCGTTATTTTGGTAAAAGTGTAAATAGTATGTAATAAATTTGTTTATTTTAAGTTTTAGTAGTAGTTAAAACGGTTAAATATAACTATGGATGAGATGTATCATTATGTTACATAGTAATACTTGTAGCGATATTATTATGAAGATAACTAATGAGTAATCGTTCACTTTAAATTTTTATAAGAGAAAATATCCTTCAATTTTTTGTCTTATTTTCAGTTTTGTATTGTATATTGTAGCGATACTACAGTACAAAACTGTTTTTCGTGAAGCGTAAATTTTAATAGTAAACGTTATGATACTTAACTACTATAATATAAGATAATAAAAATAGGCTATGACCAGTATAGTTGCTGTACTGATTATAGCCTATTAATTGTGTTAAGTAAGAGTAAATAAAAAAGGCTAGAACATACTATGTCCAGCCTTTAATAATAAACATCAATCTTAGTGAATGTAGTTGTAGCTTGAAGCTTCGCTTGCTGAAATTGTACGTGAAGTAACAACACCAGCACCTTGGCCGTAGTTCATTTCTGAAACTTCTACTGAACCGTCACTGTTTACATTTTCAACATATGCAACGTGTCCCATAGCACCTGTTGAACTTTGTAAAATTGAACCAGCTTTAGCTGTGTTATTTACTGTGTAACCTGATGAAGCAGCAGCGCTTGCCCAGTTACTTGCGTTACCCCATGTAGAACCAATTTTTCCGCCTACTTTGTCATAAACATAATATGTACATTGACCAGCAGTGTACAAGTTACTTGATGAACCTGAAGCACTTGAAAGTGAAACTGAAGAGCTTGAAGGTGCACTTTGAGTAGTTACTTTAATGTTACGGTCTGAAGTAGAGTTAGAAGCAGCTCCGCCTCCACCAGTTGTGTTATTTGAAGTATAAGATTGGTTAGAGTAGTTGTTATATGAACCACTATTATTTGAATAACTATCATTACTATATGAGCTATAGTTATAGTTATAAGTGTTATGTTGATTTGGGCTCCAATTACCTTGCCAAGTGTAGTTGTAGTTACCTTGTTGGTCTATAGTGTAAGAGTAGCTGTATGAAGTTGGATCATTTGGATTGTATCCACCTTGGTTATTTTCTGCTGCATCAGCTTCGTTTTGAGCAAAAGCAAACGTAGCGATTCCAGCTGTAGCGATAGTAGCTGTAGCGATTTTTTTCATTTTAAAATATCCTCCTAAATTTTTTCTTAATAATAAGTTTTATTTGTATGTCTCTATCGACGATTGTTTATATTTTCTTGGTTGTTTTTACGACAAGAATTAATATATCAGAAAATCATTCATTTGTGCTCAATGTTATTGATTTGTAATTTAGTTCTAATAAAATCGAGTCTTATGTAACAATTCGAAATATAAGAAATTCTTCTAAAAGGCTTGATAGACGGGCGTTGAAGGAATTTGTAGAGAAAAATTACACGCTAATATATTACAAAGCTGTAAAATAACAGAAAATTTAAAATCAATTGTAAACACATAAATTCAGTAATATGAATATTTAAAAACATATGTATCTTCATATTAATAATAAAAATAACTAATTAATAATATATAAGAGCTTCGAGAAACAATCGGGGATTTGAAGCAATGATATTGACAACAATAAAATAATAGATTAATATCTAAGTATAAAAAGTATACTTATTTAGAGGGAGTGCGCTATGAAAGTTGAATTGGGAATCACATCATTTGCAGATAATAATGACATCATTACAGAAGAAGGTAGACAACCTGCTCTATCTGCAGCACAAAGAATACGCAATATTATAGAAGAAATTGAAACGGCAGATGCTCTAGGCTTAGATGTTTATGGTTTGGGAGAACATCATCGAGCAGATTATGCGGTTTCTGATCCAGTATCAGTATTAGCATCTGCAGCGCGTTCCACTACCCATATAAAATTATCAAGTGCAGTGACGGTATTATCTTCAGATGATCCTGTTCGTGTATTCCAACGATTTTCAACTCTTGATGCACTTTCTAACGGGAGAGCTGAAATTTTAGTAGGTAGAGGTTCATTTATTGAATCCTTCCCATTATTTGGACATAATTTACAAGATTATGAACAATTATTTAATGAAAAATTAGACCTATTAATGAAGATAAATGCACAGACAATTGTTAACTGGGACGGTAATTTTCGTCCTAATATAGATAATTTAGGTGTGTATCCACGTCCTGAGCATGGTAAGTTAAAAATTGGGATTGCAACAGGAGGTACACCAGAATCATCATTAAGAGCAGGGGCATTAGGTTTACCAATAACTTATGCTATAATTGGTGGAGATCCAAAAAGATTTAAGCGCAATGTTGAGATGTACAAATCAAGTGCCTTATCTTATGGACACGATGCTAATCAACTATCTGTTGCTACTCATTCGTGGGGCTTTATAGCGGATACTGATGAAGCAGCAATGCGTGCCTTTTTCCCTTCGTTAAAAGCAAATCATGATATGTTAGGTCGTGAGCGTGGATGGCCACCATATAATGAGTATACTTTTGAAAGAGAAATAAGCCAGCATGGTGCATTATATGTTGGTAGTCCAGAAACAGTAGCACAAAAGATTATTAACACGGTAGAAACTCTAGGTCTTAATCGCTTTATGTTGCATACGCCGGTAGGTTCAATACCTCATGAAGATACACTTAAAACAATTAGGTTATTAGCAACACAAGTGAAACCTATTGTAGATAAATATTTTGAAGATAAATAAGGAGAGAAAGTACATGATTTTACGTTATTTAACAAATTTGAAATTAGCGAAAGAATTATTTGATTCAGCAAAACCTAAATTAAAAGGTGACCAAACAATGAAAGATACATTTGAAAATGTATTTGGTCTACCGGCAAATTCAGTACCTTTAGCTGGTGCTATTGAAGCATTAAGTGCATTATTTTTTGTATTAAGCTTTGCAAGTAAAAAATTATCTCGTTTAGGTTCATTATTTACTTTTGCAGTATTAGGTGTTGCAATTGTAAAACACTTTGAAGCTGGTCATGGTAAGCAAGGTGCTAAACATGCATTAGACTTAACAGGTTTAGCAGCATTAAGCTTTTTAGATACATTTAATGGTAAACAAAAATAATTTTGTGGTGAACGATATTCCAAAAATTTTGGAATATCGTTTTTTTATTTAAGTTTATTTTGGTGTTAGATCTTGTTTTAGCAATTTAACTGTTGAATTTTGATAACATAGTAGTATAAAATAAATATATTAATGATTGTTAAAATTATTATATTGTAAATTATGAAACCTAGAATTAACAACAAAGGAGTGATTACTATGGAGGAAAAAGTATTTAAATCACTTGATGAATTATTTTTGATAAACCAACAACTAAAAGGATTTTTCAAAGTTGTAAAAGCACATTTTAAACTAAATTTTGAAGAAATATATATTTTAAATATTCTTAACAACTGTCAAGGCCATGAAGTTACTGCAAAAGAAATAGCACAACAAACACATTTAAAACCTTATTATTTAACTAAAGCATTACAAAAATTAAAAGATTTAGGGTACTTAAATAAAAAAAGAAGTGACTTCGATGAACGCACAGTTATTGTATTTGTAAATGATCAAGAGAAAGCAAAGATAAGGCATACTATTGAAGAAGTTAAAAAATATTTTATATAGCTATATATTGAGAATACTTACTATCATTGGTTTCATTCGATGAAACGACCGTAGTAGGTATTCTTTTTTGTGATTATTCGCAAAATTCAGATAACACTATTTTATTCTATTTAATAAAAAATTGTTCTAATAATAGTTGATATACAAGGTAAAAATGATATAATGAGTTCGTTAATGAAAGCGTATACATAAAAGGAGTTATATCATGAATTTGATTTTAGGTGTCATTTTTTTAGCATTAGTATTATGTTTATTTACTTTATTTACGAGTAAGGCTCCACAAGGTGGAAAAGCTATGGGTGCGTTAGCAAATGCAGCAATAGCTTCGTTTTTAGTCGAAGCATTTCAAAAATATGTAGGTGGAGATTTATTGGGTGTAGATTTTTTAGGTACACTTGGTGAAACGGCAGGCGGATTAGGTGGACTTGCTGCAGCAGGCTTAGTAGCATTAGCAATGGGTGTAAGTCCTGTTTATGCCTTTGTGATAGCTTTAGCATGTGGAAATTTAGATTTATTACCTGGGTTTATCGCAGGTTATCTTATAAGCTTTGCTATGAAATGGATTGAAGGCAAAGCGCCAGCAGGTGTAGATTTAATTTTAGCAATAATCGTCATTGCGCCGTTAACACGTATTATTGCAATGGGTGTATCGCCATTAGTAGATGCAAGTTTAATGCAAATCGGTAATATTATTAAAGAATCTACTACATCGAGTCCTATTCTCATGGGTATTGTTCTTGGAGGTATCATTACAGTAGTAGCTACTGCACCACTAAGCTCTATGGCATTAACTGCATTATTAGGATTAACTGGCACACCAATGGCAATCGGTGCTTTAGCTGTCTTTGGATCATCATTTATGAATTTTGTGTTATTTAAACGCATGAAGTTTGGTGATCGTAAAACTACGATGTCAGTAGCTATAGAACCATTATCACAAGCTGATATTGTTACTGCCAATCCATTACCAGTTTATGCAACTAATTTTGTTGGTGGCGCTATTTCTGGCATTATCATCGCATTATTTGGTTTAGTCAATGATGCAACAGGAACGGCTACACCTATTGCGGGATTAATGGTAATGTTTGGCTTTAATAATCCGGTAACTGTTATCATTACTGCATCATTATGTGCTATTAGCAGTGCTACGTGTGGATGGTTAGGTTCTATGGTGTTTAAAAACTACCCTATAGTAACTAAAGATGAATTGCAGTCAGGCAACATTCCTAAAAAAGTAAAACAATATTATGCTCGAAAAAAATATTTTGCAGAAAGTTTAGCATAAAATAACACGCTTATTTCAATTAAAAATGAAATAAGCGTGTTTTATTGTGTATGTTAAATAGAGCTTTGAGTGCTTAAGTGGTTTGTAGAATTACTTTCAATTTTATGAAATACTTTTTCTAAAATAATAGCTAATATCCAATAAAATGCGGCTGCAATGGAATAGACTGTAATAAATTGATATCCTTCATTTGCGATAATCCGGCTTACTGCCATAATTTCAGTTACTTGAACTGCGAACGCTAAAGAAGTTCCTTTGATAAGCATAATAAATTGGTTTTCGATATTAGGTAAAGCATAATTAAAAGCTTGAGGTAAAACGATGCGCGTATAAATATGACGATTAGACAAACCTACTGTTTTTGCTGCTTCAATTTGTGAGTAGTCAACTGATAGCAAACCACTTTTCATCGTTTCACTAAGGTAAGCAATTGCGTGTAGAGAAAATGCAATTAAAGCAATCAACATCGGTGAAAACATATCGGGATTGATTTTCAAGCCGAGTGTAGCATTTAAGTATAATATCAAATTAGGTATGCCATAATATAAAATAAATAACTGTATTATGAGGGGCGTACTTCTAATAAATGAATTATAGACAATAATTAACTGTGAAAAAATGGGTGTTTTTCTAATCTGAATGATGGCAAATAACGTCCCTACACAGAGCCCTACAGTCATTGCTACTAAAGATATAATAATTGTATTTGGAAGACTTTTGAATATTTCCCAAATTGTTTGAAAGATAAAGGACAAAGTTTTACCTCCTATACTTGATAAGGTTTTTGAGTAGATTTATTCAGCCAAGCTAAGCTGCCTTGAATGATAAGCGAGATGATCCAATAAATAATTGAAATAACTATATAGACTTCTAGCATGCCTAAACCATAATTGTTACCAATAATTAATTTAACTTGTCCCATCATATCGATAATACCGATTGTAAAAGCCAATGAAGTATCTTTAACGAGTTCAATGATTTGAGTAGTTAAATTTGGAATGGCATTACGTAGGGCTTGAGGTACTATAACTGACAAGAAAATTCTTACAGGAGATAAACCTACTGTTAAGCCTGCTTCAATTTGGTCATAGTCTACAGATAAATAACCTGCTCTAAAAATTTCAGCTAAGTATGCGCCAGTGTGCATTGAAAACGCTAGAATTACAAAAAACAATCTACTAAAATGATTTATATCAATATATATAATCATAAGTACTTGTGGTAAGGCGAAATACACTAGAAATAGTTGTAATATCAACGGTGTGCTACGAATAAAAGAAATATATACACGCACGAATGAAGATAAAAATTTTATGTGCTTAAGACGTATAGTACATAATATGAGACCTAATATAAAGGCAAAAATCAAAGCTAACACAATCATCAATAATGTGAGGGGCAATTTTTGTAATACTTGATTAAAGAGATTTAGCCATTGTTCTAGAGACATTATTGCACCTCCAAGTTATTTTTTTGTTCGTTAATATCTGTTAAATTGTCGAAAACATTAATATCAAAATATTTTCGAGATAATTGTTGCAATTTACCTTCTTTTTTTAATTCAATAGTTGCTTTATCGATATCATCATGCAAACGTTGTTGTTTTTTGTTATAAACGATATGTAAAGGTTCCTTTTTAACAATGCCACCTATTTTGACATCTGCATTTATTTCACTTTGTATTGCGTGGTATGTGTTCCAATTTAAAAACATAACGTCACGACGTTGGTTACTTACAGATTTTAAACTATCACCATTTGAAGGTTCTTGAATGGTGTTAATATCAATCTTCTGACTATGTTGTTTATTATATTGGCTTAGTATTGAATATAGTCCTCCACTTGGCGCCATAGGTGTTAATGTTTTGCCGGGTAAATCACTTAATTTTTGAATATCATTCGTATCTTTATGTACTGCTAACATCGGTAACGCATAACTATATGGAACATCTTGATATAGAAATTGTTTTTCGCGTTCAGGAGTTTTGAAAAACCAATTAATCCCCATATCAAATTTACCTGCTCCAATACCAACAAGGTTAGACTCTTCTTCTCCAACTTCGTAAGTGAATTTATATTGAGGTAATTTTTTTTCTAATAATTTGAGATAATCCATATCTAAACCAACAAATTCATTATGTTTATTCGTATATAAATAAGGTGGGTTCACTTCTGCTGAGAGTGCGACTTTTATTTCTTTTTTGTTATTATTGTCGGTGTCGTTATTACAAGAAGCCAATAGCAAGCAACTACATGCAATGGTAATGAAGAAAACAATGTGTTTTAACGTCATTTATATACACCTTCAACTTCTACTCTGTTTAAAAAGCGATTCAGTCGCTCAGAATGAGTGTGTTCTAATACTTCTTCTGGACTACCTCTATGTAAAATTTCTCCATTATCTATAAATAAAATTTGATCTGCTATTGCTTTAGCGAAGTTGATTTCATGAGTGACTAAAACCATCGTCATGCCTTCTTCAGCGATAGATTTAATAAGTGATAACACACTTTGAATTGATTCAGGGTCTAGCGCTGATGTTGGTTCATCAAGTAATAATACATCTGGATTTAATGCTAATGCACGTACAATGCCAACGCGTTGGCTTTGGCCACCTGAAAGTTGGATAGGATATTTATGTTGATGCTCTAACATATTCACTTTCTTTAAATATGAAAGTGCAATTTCTTCAGCCTTAGCCTTATCATAGTTTTGACCATAAATTAAACCTTCAGTGATATTTTCTAAAATTGTTTTGTTTTTAAATAAATTATAGTTTTGAAATACCATTGCCGATTTATTGCGTAATAGTTTAATGTCCTTTTTGGAATGTTGTTGGGTATTAAATTGGAAGTCGTCTATAGTAATAGTTCCACTCCATGGAGTGGCTAATAAATTAAGTGAACGTAGTAAAGTCGTTTTGCCTGAACCACTCGGTCCGATTATCGCTGTAACTTCTCCTTTACGCTGACTGAAACTGACATCGTTTAATACAGAGTTTGAATTATATTTTAATTTTAAATTATTTACTGTAATCATGGTTATCCTCCTCAATTGCTTGATTTAAAATTATCATATTAATTCTTATCGGTAAAGTAAGATTTTGGGCTGTGAAAGGTTTCAATTGAGTAAATCGAGTGTTAAACTAGGAAAGAATGAAAGATAAGTAAATATGAGGTGATTATATTGAATCGTTCCGCATTAATACATACGGATATTCAACGGAAATGGATTGCAAAGTTTGAGCAAGTTAAAGGGCAATTTAGAGAAAATGCCGAATACAATGATAAGAACTCAGACTTTCCATATAAAAATATACAATGGCTAGTAGATGAAGGATATACGCTACTATCTTTACCTAAAGCATATGGTGGTGAAGGTGCCACAATTGAAGATATGGTGATTTTACAAAGTTACTTAGGATCATTAGATGGTGCTACTGCATTATCCATAGGTTGGCATATAAGTGTTGTAGGTCAAATTTATGAACAACAACTATGGGCGCCAGCTATGTTGGATCAATTTGCACAGGAAATTAAAAATGGTGCATTAGTTAATAGAGCAGTTAGTGAAGCGGAAACAGGAAGTCCAACAAGAGGTGGTAGACCTAGCACGTATGTAACTAAAAATGAACATGGTTATCTCATTAATGGTGTAAAAACATTCACATCGATGAGTAAACGTTTATCCCATTTTATTGTGGGTGCATTTGATTCGGAATCACAGCAAGTAGGCTTTTATTTGGTTGATAAAACTATGCCAGGTGTAGAAATAGCTAATAATTGGAATATGGTAGGTATGCGTGCCACTGAAAGCCATGATTTAGTACTAACTGATGTACAAATTCCAACAGAAAATTTTGTAGAAACACGCGTTGGTAAACCAAGTTCTCCTAATGGTTGGATTTTACACATTCCAAGTACATACTTAGGTATAGCACAAGCTGCAAGAGATTATGCAGTTGATTTTTCCGCAACATATAGTCCAAATAGTGTCGATGGTACAATTGGTGATATTGCTACCGTACAACAAAATATCGGCAAAATGGAATCATTATTATTATCTGCACGACACTTTTTATGGAGTACGGCAAGTTTGTACAATAATCCAGAAAATAACAATATGTGGAACGAAACCTCTGCAAGTAAAGTATTGGTTATGAATCAAGGGTTAGAAGTTATAGATTTAGCAATGCGTATTGTTGGGGCTAAAAGTTTAGAAATGGAGCGCCCATTACAGCGTTATTATAGAGATATGCGTGCTGGTTTGCACAATCCTCCAATGGAAGATATGGCATATACTAATATAGCTAAATCAGTTTTAGGGAAAATTTAATAGCTTTGTGTTTTTTAATCTTTATAAAAATGGGTGTAGGTATCAACAGTTTCTGTTATACTCGAATGGCGAAGTAAGTCTCTTAAGACATAAATGTCAAACCCCTTATCAACAAAGTAGCTTGCATAAGAATGACGTAAACCATGTGATGTTATATTAGGGAATAGGGCTTTAACGATTATTGAGAAATGGGTGTAATTTGGTGAACAGTTAACCACTGAAAACAAACATTTTGTCGTTAAAGCCTTTTATTTTTCTTTGTTTGCTTCATACTTATGCGTTAACAGTTATACAAGTGTTTTAGGTATTGGTATTAAAGTAACTGAAGAACTTGTTTTAGGATGATTTGACATTTGTCTGGCTATAATATCTCAAGTTTTAGATATAGAAATATCCCTTTTGTTTGAGTTGATGTCAGTCCGTAACATGCCCATAGCTTCATCGATTCTAGTGTCTGTATAAAACATAAAAGTGAGCATATCTCTATACTTTTTATGTTCTATTTGCTTTATTTTTGTGGAATTCTTCATGTGTTACAAAGGCTATTTTAGTTTTAATTCTTGGTCTGGTTTTAATGTCTAAACAAGGCTTATGTGAAAGTTTATAAAAGCCATGGCATAGGTTATAACATTTTTAAAAATTGTCCATATCGTTTTTACCGTATTAATTGAATTACAATTTTCGACTAGGTAGCTACGAAATTCTAAACATTGCGCTTGTGTTATCTTGTCTATTTCAATATCCCCAAAATGCTGCTTGATATGGCTTTCATGATCATAGAATTTTCTTCTTATTATCATATCTTTTAGATCTGTATTTTTTATATAATCATTAAACACTTCTTCAACAGTATTGCGGTCGCTATAACCATTCTTAGCTTCTTCCATAAAATCACTTTCAGATAATTTTGCATCTTTCTTTTTTGAAAAGCCTCTTTTGACTTTCTTTTACTTTTACCGAATGTATCTTTATATCCAACTGCAAAAGCTATTTATTTGTCTTATCATTTTTATACACTGGCATGATAACTATTCTTCCTATAAAATTGATGATGTAATGCTACTTTTTTCATTGTTTACTTTGCTACCTTTCCATTTTTCTTGTATAGTTTCTAATTTCCTCTTTGGCAACAAAATGTGAAGTTTCATTAGTAACACTGTGCATAAAGATACCTTTATCTGTTTTTATTTTATATTCTGTTACATACCTATACTTGTTCACTTCCAAGATTTGCATGATTTAATACTCCTTTAATGTAAAATTGGTAAAGAAAAAGAGCAGAAGGACTGCTCTTAAGGGTTATTCAGGGTTTAGTTCATAAACGTAGCGTTCGCCTGAAAATGACATTGACGGTTTAAACTCTAATTCAAGTTTTTCAGGATTTCCATTAATAGCGAAAGTTTGAGAACCAGTTTTTGCTCTATCTGGTGAAATTGAACCTGTTAACATGTCTTGAATGTTCGTTGAAGGGTAGGTGTCAACCTCTTCTCCGTCAGCGTAAACTTTGAATTCATTAATAACTGGAATTTCTGAATCAGAGTTATTTTTGATTTTAGCGTCCACTTTAAGAACTTTGTCAGCTTGAACATCTGAAAATTCGTTTCTAGCGTCAGTATATTCTGACCCTTGAAGTGTAAACTCTACACCGTCAATTTCAACCGTGTCTCCTTTTTGTTTATTCTCATCACTTGATGATTTTTCTTCACTTTTATCAGAACTGTTATTTTCAGACTTGCTCGTTTCAGTACTAGTGTTGCTGTCCTCAGCATAACTTGCCATAGTGCCAATTGCACCAATAAGAGAAGCTAGTCCCAATACAAAAACAACAATTGTACTAATTAAAACCCCTTTGACTTTCTTCTTTTTAGCTAAGAACACAATTGTAATGATAAACAATGTGATGAATGCTAAAGATAGTAATCCCCATAAGAAAAAGAGTAATCCTGCTAAAATAATAAATTCCTCCCTTAATTAAAAAATCTTAATGAAGTTTATCAAAATATTAAGATAATTTATATAGGTAGTGCAAAATTTATTTGTATGATCTTTATATTAATCATCATAAACAACTACATTTTTGTTCTATCAGTAATTTTAGATTCCTTAACTCTCTTATGACTGTCTTTAGCTTTTTCTACCATTTCTTCCAATTCCTTATTTTTTAAAAAGGCAATTTCTTCCTCCATTTCCTCCTCAGAAAGCTGTTTGCCCCTAGTGTTAATGTGTACATAACCAAATTCTTCATCGTTTAATATTATATTTATAACTCTTTTGTTAATTCAATTAAATAATTTTTTGACTTGCTACGATGCGTCTTACAATTTGAAGTTTAACCCCTTTATCGTAAACTAGTGGGTAGTGATTTGGGTTATTAGAACCAAAGGTTGGTCATGGGGTTGGAAAGAATATAAAGAAAATAGAATAGATGTTCAAAAAGATGGCGTTAACTCTATGGGACCTATGACTGTACCCAAGTTGTACAGAAAGGATTTCTTAATAGAAAATAACTTATTCTTCTCTGAAGGTAGCAAAATGTGGTGGGAAGATGTTATGTATTCATGTCTTGTATATAGCAAGAATCCTAAAATAGGTATTTTAGCCGATTACCCAATTTATCATTGGAGAGAGCAAAACGTATCTGCAAATTTTGGTAAAGATTTAGACCATAAGTGGAAACAGTTAAATAATTTGGCAGAATTCTTTACTAGAAATTTAAACGAAGAAGATAGAACAACGATGATTACACATTGGTATAATTCACGTGTGTTAGGTACTATTAGAAAGAATTTCCACAGTAAAAAAGATGAAACAAAAGAAATTGAATTTAAAAATGCTAAAGCATGGAAAGATAAATATGTAACTGATGAAGTTATTTCAAGGTTAGACACGAGAAGTCAAATATTAGATAAGATATTGGAATTGAACACTCCACAATTAGCTATTTCATACTCTGAAGTTAAATCAGACGTAACAGCTAGAAGTTATATCAAAGATATATCTTTTGATAAAGATGAAATTATTTTTATAAGCGAAGCTACAATTACAAATGATGAAACAAGTAACGTAAAAATAAAAGGGAAACCTAAAACGCCTAAATTAAATTTACCTAAAGATGTAAAAAAACAATTACCTAAAGAATTAACGGTATATCATGATAAAGGCAAAGAAGATAATATGTATTTACCAGCACTTAAAGGTCGTACCACGCGAACAACGTGGGAGTTAACAGATGTTAAAAGTAGTGAATTTACTTTTGATACATCATTAAGTGGATATGAAGTTTCGGCTAAAATAACTTTTGGTTTAAAATTAGATGACTTTATACAAGATAACATTGATTTACAACAACCATATGACCTTGCGACTAGGTTTTCATACTTAGATTATTTTTCACAACGAGCTATTGCATGTACTGATGATTTTAAACGTACAGCAATTATTAATGGCAATACGTATTTAATCTATAAAAATGCTTCTGAATTAATTTCGATTGATTTGAATTCAACAGTTAAAAGTTTCCTTGATTTTGCTAAACCAAATACAAATGAATCTGAAAACGTTGGTGAATATGTGAGAATTCCTATTGAAGCTGAACATATATATGGTCATTCTGAACAAAAATTAGTAGCATCTATTTATAATGTAGATACGGTTGGTTTTACTGAAACAAAAGCATATTTGATCACAATGGATGGTAAGGCTTATTTAGATGTTCACAATCCGAGAAAATTAAACAACGAAACAATAATTGATGTGGCTATTGGCAATAAATCGAAAAGAATAAAAATAACAGTGTAAAAAATGACCCACCAATTTATGGTGGGTTTTTATTTTCAAGACGGAAAAAGAGTAGACATGATTTTGTATCTGCCCTGTTTATATCTTAATTGACTCAAAAAATCATCATGTTATTTTTATGCCACACCTAATTTTTAATTACTTCAAGGGGCACTTTAATGTCTCCTTTTTTATAAACTTATTATATATGTTAATATATAGTGTAATGCAAGAATTTAAAAAAGAGGTGGGGCAGTATCAAAAATAGTACTATAATATTACTTGGTTTAATTTTATATGTTGCTTGTGTTTGCTTTTTAATATATGGATTAAATCAAAATAGTACATATAGTCCACCAGCATATATGCAAGAAATGATATTTGATAAAGAAAATGAAGTAAAACTCAATAATGCAGGTTATAAAATAGAAGATATGAAAAAATGTAAAAAAGTTAAAACTAATAACCATACATACATAGCGCAGAAAAAATTTATGATAATAACATTAAGGGTTGCTAACTACAGAAATGTAGATTTGACTTTGAAATATAATAAGTTTGCTCTAACTAATAACATTAGTACAGTATACCCCAAAACTAAAATAAGTGAAGAGCTTAATAAAGCAGTTAGTGATAATATAAACGAAAAAATATTAACAAAAATTAAAGCTAATAATGTCAAAAAAATTCATTTAGTGTTTAATTTAAATAAAAACATCATGCAATCAAAAAATATGTTATTAAATGTATATTCAGAAACCAATGCCCAAAATAAAATCTCTATAGTTTTATGAATATTTTATATTATATGGAATTCAAAATGAATGTACGCCATATTGGAAAAGTGAAAATAAGTGTAGCGATAATACTTAAGCATAATAAAAAAGAATTTACTAGACGATCCCCATGAATAATAGAAAGAATATTGACTATTAGCAGTATAACTAATAGTATCATGCCATTATAGAAGTATAATTCGCCATTAAAAAATTTATTAAAGGATAAAATTGGGATCAAATAAGCAAATAAGGTTGATAAAGCAGATATAAGAGTTGTGTAATATTTCACCTTTAAATCCTCCTTTTTTAATAATTTCCTCAATAATATCAAATAAAAAATTAAAATACATCTACTAAATTTTGGTGGAATTATTGTTATCTCTTTTAATGATTTATAAAGTATGTTAGTTTGCAAATAGGTTAAAGTTCTCCAAACATTGCCTGTTAAATTCAATGAAATTATTTTATTATTTAATAACTTATTTTAAGGGAATGAGACAGTTAATACTGCCTCATTTTTTATGAAGATGAAATAAAGAAGCATGTAAGCAATGCAAAATTTCAATTAATCATGTGGGTTTATAGGTATATATTAAACACTCGCCTACTTGGTGGGTATTTTTAATTTTATATTGGGTGTTTACCTCTATATTTTAATCAAATATAGAAAAATAGCAGTAGTCAACATAATAACCACTCAACCTTCCATATATGGTGAATGTATGTAAATAGGATTAAAAAATCCTATTTAAGTGTTATTTGCCTCTATAAACCAACAAAGCCTATCACTTATTACAAGGATAGGCTTCTTCTAAATTCTTCACCTTCCCCGTATTGCAAAGGGCTTATTTTTTCTCTTTTTAAATCAGAACCTGTACGGAAAAGTGCTATTAAGCCAAAAAGTAACAGTGCAATACACGTTAATAAAATTCCTTTTGCTAATCTGTTAGTATTAAAGAATACACTAAAAATAACTAACAAAAATAATAAGCAAAATAGGCCGTAAGCTATATACATCATAAAATTACCCATAATAAATAACTTCCTTAATGAAAAAAGCCCACTTAATAAGTGAGCTTTATGAAGAATATTCCCCAAATTTGATACAGTTGAAAATCGCATCATGTGCATATGATAACATTATTTAGAACGTCGACACATGGGACAAAAGTTTGGGATGAATATTTTTGAGTAGGAGATAATGTATTGAGTAAACATTTTCCGTTACGTGTGAAGTTGTATTGGGTAGAATTTATGTACGAAAGAAATGTAATGACAAAAGAACAATATGAAAATTTAGCTGCAACTAAAATAGACCTAGAGTCTAAAGGTTACGAATAAGTTTGTTAATTAAGTAAGCATAATATATTTGGTATCAATGATACCACTTTTGATATAATTTTATGTTAATTTCCAAGAATTTATTAATTTTCAGATTTTTAAATACTTTTATGATGGAACTTATGAAATTCTAGAATTAGCTGAAATCTTGTTGATATTACAATGGAAGATATGGCATATACTAATATAGCTAAATCAGTTTTAGGGAAAATTTAATAGCTTTTAAGCGTATTTAGTTATGATTGTTCGACACGGGCAGGCAGAATAAGTTTTATAATTTTGCGTGCGCTAGTATAAGTATAATAGCTGCGGTCAAGTTACTGTGAAAATAATTTTTCTGTTGCCTCTATTTAGGTATTGTAATTAAAAGCGTAAAATTTTATAATATATTGGAAGTGATAATCATTTTCAATGGAGGGTAAATTATGAAGAAATTATGGTTAGTATTAATAGCATTCGTACTTGTATTAGCAGCATGTGGGAATGGCTCAGACAGTAATTCAGATAAAAATAAAAAAGAAACGAAGTCATATACATTAGATAGTGGTAAAAAGGTGGAAATTCCTAAAAATCCTGAGCGTATTGCATCTGTGGCACCAACTTATGCACCAGGTTTGAAATATTTAGGTGCCAATTTAGTGGCTGTTAGTGATCAAGTAGAGCAAAGTGATGTTATTAAAGATAAATTTAAAGGAGTAGAAAAAGTCGGCGAAAATGATGTAGAAAAAGTTGCTAAAACAAAACCAGATCTCATCATTGCTTATTCTACAGATAAAAATATCAAAAAATATAAAAAAATAGCTCCAACAGTAGTTTTTGATTATGGCAAACACGATTATTTAGATCAACAACAAGAACTTGCTAAAATTGTCGGTAAAGAAAAAGAACAACAAAAATGGGAAAAAGAATGGAAAGCTAAAACGAAAAAAGATGGTGAGCAAATCCAAAATAAAATTGGAAAAGACGCAACTGTAACTATTTTCGATGAGTTTGATAAAAAACTATATACTTACGGTGAAAACTGGGGACGTGGTGGCGAAGTCCTTTATCAAGCGTTCGGCTTGAAAATGCCAGACAAAGTAAAATCGTTAACTGAAAAAGAAGGTTGGGCGGAAATTAAGCAAGAAAAAATGGCTGATTACGCTGGTGATTATATAGTTTCAACGAGTCAAGGAAAAGCAGAGCCAAGTTATCAATCGACTGACTTATGGAAAAACATTCCAGCAGTTAAAAATGATCAAGTCATAAAAATTAATGCTACGTCATATTGGTATAATGATCCATATACGTTAGAATTTATGCGTAAAGATTTAAAAGAAAAACTGTTAAATCAATAATTGTAGTTCTAATAATAGTGAACACGATGTTTAATAACTTAAAAACATACTGCTCAACGGTTCACCTATTAAAGTAGAACGAGCGTGGGACATAAAGCCCCATGCTCAAAATAAGAGGACCAATCCTTAATATGGATTGGTCCTCTTTAAATTTGACATTTATTATTAGTTAAAGATTTTTATTTTCCGGACTCGTATTTTCATTTTTATAGAAGTAAAAAACATTTGTAAACTTTTTGTTTTTTGTAGTTAACATTTATGGTATAATTTTGCTCATATAAGGAGGAATGAGTATGTCAACGAAATATCTTGTTTATACTGCACTCATGACTGCTATAATTGCAGTAATGGGGGCGATCCCATCAATTCCTTTACCATTTATGCCTGTTCCAATTGTTTTACAAAATATTGGAATCTTTTTAGCTGGTATTATATTAGGGCGTAAATACGGTACGATTAGTGTATTGATTTTATTATTATTAGTTGCTACAGGGTTGCCGTTATTATCAGGCGGTAGAGGTGGTATAGGCGTATTTGTCGGACCATCTGCAGGTTTTTTATTTATGTATCCTGTCGTCACTTTTTTAATAGGATTACTGCGTGATTTGTATTTTGACAAAATAAATTTTGTCGTACTGTTAATAATTACTTTAGTAGTAGGTGTTTTACTATTAGATATTGTGGGAACTATGATTATGGGTCTTATTACTAATATTCCGGTAACGAAATCATTAACTTTAGCATTAGTGTTTATGCCAGGAGATATTATTAAAGCTATTTTAGCTAGTCTATTAGGTAATATTTTATTAAATCATAGTAGATTTAAACAATTATTGAAACAATAGTATATTTGGCAGGGAGAGAACATAGATGGAGCATATTTCAATGAAGGATATTTATCAAGGTGGACTAGTTTATAGTACAGATATGATGAAAACAATTTATTTAACACCGGAAGATAGTATCATTTTCGATGAAAATAAATGGATGTATCATCGCATGCCTTCATTACAACAATGGCTATCTGATATTGATACGCAATTACAAATGCATCATGTTCAAGGTTCGCATCATTTGTCGTTTACCTTTCCGGAAAATATAGATTTAAATGAACAGTTTAAAGCTGAAATAAACAACAGAGGTTTTGAATTAGGTTGTTTAGAAATGTATGCGATTGATTCCAACCAAGTTCAATATGCTGAACACCCTGATATTACCGTGAAATTTGTATCTCATTCAGAAGTGGAAGACTATCTGAAAGTGTATCAAGTTTTTGCAGAACCTTTTGGCGATACATACGTACAACATAGTAGCCAAATGATTCGTAACAATCATGATTTGGACCATGTAGATCGTGTTATTGCTTATTACAATAACAAACCAGTAGGTATTTTAGATTTGATTATCACTTCAAAATGTGTGGAAATTGACGGTTTTGGCGTCATCCCTGAATTTCAACGACGCGGCATTGGCACAATAATGCAAAGTTTTGTCGCAGATGTTGCTCAAAATAAAATAATAATCTTAGTTGCTGACGGTGAAGATACAGCCAAAGATATGTATGTTAAGCAGGGCTACAGCTACATTGGCTTTTGCCAGCAAGTGTTAAAAGAAGATGTATAATAAATATAAAAGCTATTGAATCTAATGTGATTACTTAATTAGATTCAATAGCTTTTATACGTTCTGGATGACTATAAATATTAAAATTACCATCTCTTATAAACCCAACAGCTGTAATATTTAAATCTTTCGCAAGTTGTACAGCTAATGTAGTTGGAGCAGATTTTGATAATATTACCCCTACACCTATTTTAGCTGCTTTAATTAATATTTCTGATGAAATACGGCCACTAAAAATAAGTACTTTATCTCGAATAGATATATGGTTATAAATACAGTAGCCATAAAGTTTATCAAGTGCATTATGACGCCCGATATCTTGTCTATGTTCAAAGAAGTTGTCGCCATCGCTAATAGCAGCATTATGCAAGCCGCCTGTTTGTTTAAATACAGTGCTGGCATTTTGTAAACCTTTCATCATTTCTAATACTTGGTGTGGAGAGATTGTAATATTGGACATGGAAGTTTTGGCGATGGCTGCATCATTCTTGAAATAAAATTCTCTACTTTTACCACAACATGAAGCAATCATTCGTTTAGTAGAATACTCGACGCGCTCACCTAAGTCTTTGGTAAGTTCAACGTGTGCAAACCCCTTACTATCGTCAATTTGTATTGATTTTAATTCATCTCTTTTTAGAATAACACCTTCAGATGCGAGAAATCCTACCACGAGCTCTGTTAAATTGTTAGGACTGCAAATAACAGTTGCAAACTCTTGACCATTAACCATAATTGTCAGCGGAAATTCAGTAACATAATGATCATGTGATTCTACTAACTCACCATTTTCATAGCGCACTATAGGTTGATTGTTTAACACATCTTTCGACATAGCTTTCACTCCTTATCCACCAATTATTTCTAGTTTAGCGTATCTAAAGTCTACTATCAAAACAATAACCTTAGAAAAAATAGTAATGAACTATTATTGCAAGACATCGAGTAAATAGGTAAACTTACAGTAAACAAAGCGAGGTGTTTAAATTGGCAAGTATAAGAGATATTGCACGTGAAGCTGGTGTAAGTCCAGGTACAGTATCACGTGTTTTAAATGATGATAAAACTTTATCAGTGTCACCGAAGACACGTAATAGAATTTTAACGATTACTGAGCAATTAAAATATCATAAAGTAGAAAGAAAAAATAAACGGATACAAATAATTACATACGCTTCAAAGGAACGAGAAATGACAGACCCATACTATCGTGAAATCCGTTTGGCTATTGAAAAAGAAATAAAACGATTGAATCTTTCATTGAAACGAACATTACGAATTGATGGGACGAATAAATTAGAGAACATTTCACAAATTGAGAAAGCTGGAGCAATCATTGTTATCGGCAAGTTTTCGAGTGATACATTACAGACCTTGCATGGTTATAATAATAATATGGTAGTTATTAATAATCCAGAAACCCCTAAAAATATAGATGCCGTTTATAGTGATTTAGGGGATGCAATGTATCAATTATTAGAAAAAGTCAAAGCACAAAATGTGACGCAAGTAACTTATGTAGGTGGTGTTAAAACAACCCGTGATTTAACTGGGACACCTACATTTTGTAATAATGATCCAAGATATATGAGTTATCAACAGTGGTGTAGGCACCATGATATAACTGAAGATGCGTATATAGTTGGTTGGGATAAAGAACATGGTCAACAAGTAATAAAAGACTTAGTAAAACAATCCAACTTACCAGAAGTATTAATTGCGGGTAATGATATGTTAGCAATAGGTATGATGCAACAATTATTTGCTGAAAAAATTTCGGTACCTGAGCAAGTTCAACTTATTAGTTTCAACGATTTAGATATTTTGCAATATGTTAGTCCTAGTGTTAGTAGTGTACATATTGCTATTGATGAATTCGGTAGAAGTGCAGTGAAGATGGCTGAAGAACGTATTCATAATATACGTAGTGTAGCGCATCATATTGTAGTAGAAGCGCAATTAATTGAGCGGGAAACGTTTCATGCTTAAAAGTCATTTAATTGACAAAGTGTAGAGTAAACAAGTAAACTTTATTTATGTTTACTAAGTAGCTATATATAAAGGGGTGTGAAAGATGTTACAACAATTAAACTCTGATTTTGAGACACAATTCCAAACGCAGCCAACAGTTAATGCATTTGCGCCAGGGCGAATTAATTTAATTGGCGAACATACTGATTATAATGGTGGTTATGTTTTTCCTGCTGCTATTGAATTAGGAACATATGGGATGGCGTCGTTACGCACAGATCAAACTATACAATTATATTCAAAGAATTTTCCAGAACAAGGTATTGTTAAAGTTAATTTGAATCAGTTAGATTTTGATGCATCACATGATTGGGCGAATTATCCCAAAGGAGTTATTAAATATTTAAAAGAACAATATCCAGAGATTAATCGTGGATTTAATTTGATTTTTGAAGGCACTATTCCTAATGGTGCGAGCTTATCATCATCTGCATCAATCGAATTAGTGACAGGTTGGATGATTAATGCATTATTTGAACTCGAACTAGATAAATTGGCACTTATTAAGATAGGACAACAAGCTGAAAATAACTACATGGGTGTAAATTCCGGTATCATGGATCAATTTATTATTGGTTTAGGTAAAGAAGAGCATGCTATTTTGTTAGATACGGCAACTTTAGACTATACATACGTACCGGCAAGGTTTGGGGATTATGTAATATCCATTATGAATACGAATAAACGTCGGTCTTTAACGGAATCTAAATATAACGAACGTCGGGCGCAATGTGAGGAAGCACTGTCTGATTTGCAGCAACAATTAAATATTACCCAACTATGTGATATTGATTTGAAGACCTTTGATCAATATAGTCATTTAATTAACGATGATATTAATATTAAGAGGGCACGCCATGCTATAGCTGAAAATGAGCGAACGAAATTAGCACATGCAGCTTTAACAGAGAATGACTTACATCGTTTTGGACAATTGTTAAACGCATCACATCAATCATTGAAAAGTGATTATGAAGTTACTGGTATAGAATTAGATACTTTAGCCGAAACTGCACAGCAAGTAGATGGTGTACTTGGAGCACGAATGACAGGGGCTGGTTTTGCAGGGTGTGCAATTGCTTTAGTGCATAAAGATAGCATTAAGCAATTAGAGCAAGAAGTATCTACCATATATCAAGAAAAAATTGGCTATGCGCCAGCTTTTTATCATGTTCGAATTAGCGATGGTATGAAATTAATTACACATAACTCATAAGACGAATTAGGAGAAAGGATGTTTATATGTCTGTATTAGTATTAGGTGGCGCAGGTTATATTGGAAGCCATGCAGTCTATCAATTAATTGAACAAGGATATGATGTAGCTGTTGTAGATAATTTACAAACAGGACATCGTCAAGCCGTACATACGGCGGCGCGTTTTTATGAAGGAGATGTACGAGACAAAGAATTTCTCACTGAAGTTTTTACACATGAAGATGTAGAGGGAGTCTTTCATTTCTGTGCATACTCGTTAGTAGGGGAATCGGTAGAGAAACCTTTGGCGTATTTCAATAATAATGTACAAGGATTACAAAGTGTATTAGAAGTAATGTATACATTTAATGTTAAACATATTGTGTTTTCTTCGACTGCTGCTGTCTACGGTGAACCTGACACTATTCCAATTAATGAAACAGATACTACTAATCCAACGAGTCCTTATGGTGAAAGTAAATTAGTGATGGAGAAAATGATGCGTTGGTGTCATGAAGCATATGGCGTTAATTTTGCAGCTTTACGTTATTTCAATGTAGCGGGTGCACATCCGGATGGAGTCATTGGTGAAGATCATAGACCTGAAACACATTTAATTCCAATTGTGTTGGAAGTGGCATTAGGACAACGAGAGCAATTAACAGTCTTTGGTGATGATTATAATACAGCTGATGGTTCATGCATTAGAGATTACCTGCACGTAGTCGATTTAATTGATGCACATATTTTAGCTTTTGATTATTTAAAAAATGGAGGCGCCTCTGGTGCATTTAATTTAGGTAGTAGCAATGGTTATTCAGTATTTGAAATCTTAGAAGCGGCTAGAGCAGTAACAGGCCACTCCATAAATGCGAGTGTAGGCAAGAGACGTGCTGGGGATCCTAGTGTATTAATTGCTGCAAGTGACAAAGCAAAGAATCAACTAGGATGGCAACCGCGCTTTGATGATATTAATGAAATCATTCGTCATGCATGGGAATGGCATCAACATCATCCTCATGGCTATGATAAAGAGGAGGTTTAACATGTTATTAAGCCAACATTTAGTTAAACGATTCATTGATGAAGCGGTACAACATGGAGATTATGAATATGAAGATGCTTACTACATTCAAAATCAATTATTGACTTATTTAAATGCAGAAGGTGTTACAACGACTGAAGAAGAAAGTAATTATGGACAGCTCGATGCTAATGAAATTACACAACTATGGATAACACAAGCCATCGACAATGAATTGCTAGAAGATAGTTTATATCGTAAAGAAATAACTGAAGCTAATATTTTAGATTTAATCACTCCGAAACCTTCACAAATAAATAAAATTTTTTGGGAAAAATATCAAAATGACCACAGTGCAGCGACGGATTATTTTTATGACATATCGAAACGTAACCATTATGTAAAAGAAGATGCAATTGCGAAAAATATTAATTATACGGTGCCAACTGAATATGGCGAACTAGAAATAACAATCAATTTATCAAAGCCAGAAAAAGATGCAAAACAAATCGAACGCGAGAAAGCTCAAAAAACTACTAACTATCCAAAATGTGCGTTATGTATGGAAAATGAAGGTTTTGAAGGTAGTGTGACTCAAGCAGCACGTCGCAATCATCGAATAATTAGATTGCAACTTGGTCAACATCGCTGGGGATTTCAATATTCACCGTACGCATACTTTAAAGAGCATAGTATAGTCTTGTCAGAACGTCATGAACCAATGAATATCAATAGAGAAACTTTTGTTAATTTATTAGATTTTATTGATCAATTTCCACATTATTTTATAGGTTCTAATGCGGATATTCCTATCGTTGGAGGATCTATTTTATCGCATAATCATTATCAAGCAGGTCGTTACACTTTTCCGATGGATTTAGCTGCACAACAAGAAGCTTTTCAGTTAACACCTTACCCAGCTGTTACAAGTTATACATTGCAATGGCCAATGAGTGTTATTAGATTAAAATCAAAGGATAAAGCTGAATTAATTGAAGCGGCTACATATGTGATGGAACAATGGAATAGCTATTCAGACATTCAAGCGGATATTAAAGCAGTAAGTGAAGATGGCCAACGTCATCACACAGTTACACCAATCGCACGTTATCGTGCACAGCAATATGAAGTGGACATCGTGTTGCGAGATAACCAGACCTCTGAGCAATATCCTGAAGGTATTTATCACCCACACCGAGATGTACAACATATTAAACAAGAGAATATAGGTTTAATTGAAGTTATGGGTACTGCTATTTTACCTGGACGTCTAAAAAAAGAACTACAAGATGTAAAGCGTTATTTGCTAGGTGATTATGCTATAGATATAGGATCGCACAAAACATGGGCAGACCAAATGCTTAAGCAATATAATTTCACAAACTCTAACGTGGATAGCATTGTTGAACAAGAAGTTGGTAAAAAATTTACACGTGTATTAGAAGATGCAGGTGTATTTAAACAAACTGATGAAGGAAAACAAGCCTTTCATAGATTTACATCAAAACTATAATAAACAATTAGAGATTTATGTTCAACGACTATTAACTTCAACGAAAGAGTGGTGTAGGAATCAAATTAAAAATTTGAATCCTACACCACTCTCTTTAATTTGAATATTAATACGGTTATAATTAATTTGTGGAAGGGGTAATATACATGAAAAGACTAATTACATTTTTACTAATTGCCATAATTATTTTAGCAGGTTGTGGCCAATCAACAGAGAAAAAGTCGAACAAAAGTTCAACACAAAAAGACACGCTAAATATTTCAGCAGCAGCTAGTTTAACTGATGTTACAAAAGAATTAGAACAAGCCTTTAACAAACAACATGACAAGGTAGCTATCAATTTTAATTACGGTGGTTCTGGGTCCTTAAGACAACAAATTGAAAAGGGAGCACCTAGCGATGTTTTTATGTCAGCTAACATCAAAGATGTTAAAATATTAGCGGATAAAGACAAAGCGCATAATACATATAATTACGCTCAAAACGAACTGGTTTTAATTGGTAATAGTAAAACGGATAAACAAGATTTATCACAACTTCAAAACGATGAGAAGGTAGCTATTGGTGAGCCTAATTCTGTGCCAGCTGGAAAATATGCACAGCAATTTTTAAAAGACCAAAACTTATATGACAATGTGAAACCGCATCTAGTTTATGCTAAAGATGTACGTCAAGTTCTTAATTATGTAACTAAAGGTAACGCACAATTTGGTTATGTTTATCAAACCGATTTAGCACAGCATAAAAAGAATGGCCAAACTGATGTTAAAGAACTTGGAAAAGCAACTTTAAAAACACCAATTACGTATCAAGCTGCGACAGTGTCTAATAAAAAAGAAGCAAAAGCATGGATGAAATTTTTAAAAACCAAAGAAGCGAAAGAGATTTTAGAAAAGTATGACTTTAAAGTTTAACTATAGGAGGTAATTGAAGTGCCAGATATTACACCATTTTGGATTTCGCTAAAGGTTGCTATCACTAGTACTATAATTGTTACTATACTTGGTATTATCATCGCAAAATGGTTATATCAGCAAAAAGGTTGGTTTTCTAGAATAATGGAAAGTTTGATTATTTTACCAATCGTTTTACCTCCTACTGTGTTGGGATTTATTTTATTAATTATTTTTTCACCAAACAATTATATCGGTGGTTTTATAACTAATGTATTACATATACCTGTTATTTTTACGCTGACAGGCGCAGTTATTGCATCTGTTATTGTCAGTTTTCCATTAATGTATCAACATACAGTACAAGGGTTTCGTAGCATAGATAAAAAAATGTTGAATACCGCTAGAACTATGGGTGCTAGCGAAGGGAGAATTTTCTTTCGCCTCATTTTACCGTTAGCGAAAAGACCTATAATTTCCGGTATTATGATGAGCTTTGCTCGTGCAATTGGTGAATTTGGAGCGACGTTAATGGTTGCCGGTTATATACCGAATAAAACCAATACGTTACCTTTAGAAATCTACTTTTTAGTAGAACAAGGCAAAGAAAATCAAGCGTGGTTATGGGTACTTGTGCTTATTGCATTTGCAGTCTCAGTTATTGGAGCATTGAATTTAATGAATAGGTCACGTTATTTGGAGGGGGATTAATGTTACATATTGCTTTATCACATCAGTTACAACTAAACAAAATTCAAATTCAAATTAATGATGACGAACCTAAAATTTATGCTATACAAGGGCCATCAGGTATTGGTAAAACTACTATTCTTAACATTATAGCAGGACTAACTCAACCAGATTCAGCATTTATTAAAATCGGCAATAAAACTTTGACGGATACTAAAGTTGAACAGCAAGTGAAAATTCAAAAACGTAATATTGGCTATTTGTTTCAAGATTATCAATTATTTCCACATATGACGGTATTGCAAAATCTCACTTTTATGACTCCAATGTCACAACATATTACGCAGTTAATGCAGAAGTTAAATATTTCTGATTTAGTAAAACAATACCCCGCAACTTTATCTGGTGGTGAGGCGCAAAGGGTGGCATTAGCTAGAGCCCTGAGCACTAAACCTGACTTGATTTTATTGGATGAGCCGTTTTCTAGCCTTGATGACTTAACTAAAGAAAATAGTATGTCTATGGTAAGAACAATATTTGAATTATGGCAAATACCTATGATTTTTGTTACCCATTCAAATTTTGAAGCACAACAATTAGCAGATGAGATTATAACAATAGAAGGGGAAAAAGAGTAGCATATAAGGGTGTTACTCTTAGACTGTCGACAAGTATTGACTTTGTCGGCAGTTTTTTTGCACGCTTTCCGTGGACACTGTCTCAGCTTGTAATCTTCGACGCGTGCTATTTCCACAGGAATCAGGTCAAAGCAATGCCATTATTATGTGGCATAAATTAATTACCAATTGAGATGAATATGAAATAAACCTATGATTTGTTTGAAACTATTGTTACAGGTGACTACAAGTTCTATAATGAAGTTAACGATAAAAAAAGGGGAATTAAGGTGACTAATGGACGTTATTCTAGGCAAATATTATTTCATAACATAGGTCAGCAAGGTCAAACATTGATTGCTAAAGCACATATCTTAATTATAGGTATGGGTGCATTGGGTACACATGTAGCTGAAGGGCTAGTGCGCGCAGGTATAGGTGAAATAACTATTATCGATCGTGATTATATTGAGTATAGTAACTTGCAAAGACAAACATTATTTACTGAACAAGATGCGCTTGAAGCGCTACCTAAAGCAATAGCTGCCGAACAAGCATTAAAACAAATAAGCAGTGATGTCGATATTCACGCATATGTAGAACATGTGACACCTGCAACGTTAGAACAATATGGGCACAATATAACATTAATTATTGATGCTACAGATAATTTTGATACTAGACGTTTAATTAATGATTTTGCATATAAGCAGCGTATTCCGTGGATATATGGTGGCGTAGTTCAAAGTACTTATGTCGAAGCTGTTTTTAATCCCGGTAAGACACCGTGTTTTAATTGCTTGTTACCACAATTACCTGCCATTAATATGACGTGTGATACTGTAGGTGTGATTCAACCTGCAGTTACCATGACGACGAGTCTGCAAATTAAAGATGCACTCAAGTTAATCGTAGGTGCTGAAGTTGACACTAAATATACTTATGGGGACGTGTGGTCAGGAGAACATCATGCCTTTGGTTTTAGCAAAATGCATCGGAAAGATTGTGACACATGTGGCGACCACCCTCAATTTACCGAGTTAACACAAGCGAATAAACAATACGCAACGCTATGTGGAAGAGATACTGTACAGTTTGATAATCCAACTATTTCCCAGGAAATGTTGCATCAATTTTTAATAGCTAAAGCAATTCCATTTAAATCTAATAATTATATGATAATGTTTCAATATGAAGGACATCGTATTATAAGTTTTCAAAATGGTAGATTGCTCATTCATGGTATGACCAAGCCAGCACAAGCCGCCACTTTAGTGAATAAATTATTTGGTTAAAAGGGGGAATAATAGTGCATACGAATGTGAAGTTGAATAGGCCAATTAATTGTGCCGTATTAACAGTTTCAGATACGAGAGATAAAACTACAGATAAGGGTGGGCAATTAATACAAGAATTACTTACTGAGATGTCAGATGAAGTAGTGATTCAGCAGTACGAAATTGTCAAAGATGATTTAGTGTCGATTCAGCAAGTAATTGAAACATGGAAAAGTTTAGCAATAGATGTGATTATTACCACTGGAGGTACGGGAATAGCTCCAAGAGATGTAACGATTGAAGCCGTGAAACCGATGTTGACCAAAGAAATAGAAGGCTTTGGTGAACTATTTAGATATTTAAGTTATACCGAGGATGTTGGTACCCGTGCGTTGTTGTCAAGAGCGTTGGGTGGAACGATGAACCAACAATTAATCTTTTGCCTACCCGGTTCTACAGGTGCAATCCGATTAGCCATAACCAAATTAATCCGTGTCGAATTGACACATTTAGTACATGAGATGACTAAAAAAAATTAAACGCATATCATTTCGTATATGCGTTTAATCGTATTCAATGCTATTCCAAGTCGTTGGTATTACCATTACGTTGATAGTCTCCGGACTTACCTCCAGATTTTGCTTCCAAATACGTGTTACCAATGATCATACCTTTATCTAGTGCTTTCGTCATATCATAAATAGTTAATGCAACTACAGATGCAGCGGTTAAAGCTTCCATTTCTACGCCAGTTTTACCGGTAGTAGAAACTGTTACTTCAATATTAAGTGTATATTCCGAATCAGTTGTATGCCAACGGTAATTAACATCGATACCTGTTAAAGGTAATGGGTGACACATAGGAATTATTGTAGCAGTATTTTTAGCAGCCATAATGCCTGCAATTTGAGCTGTATTAAGTACATTACCTTTGTGATTCGTATGCTCGATAATTTGCTGGTAAATATTAGCGTTTACGGTAATACTTGAGTGTGCAGTTGCTGAACGTTTTGTAATATCTTTAGTGGAAACATCTACCATTTTAGCGTTACCTTGTTCGTTTATATGTGTAAAATCAGACATAATTTACCTCCTCAACATGACATATTATAACATGAATTATATTTTGAAAGGAGCAATACAATGACTGTAGAAAAGAGAACGCCCATACCAGTTAAAGATGCAATTGAGCGTGTTGTAAAAGAAAGCTTTGTTATGCCTACTACTACAGTAGCATTAGATGAAAGTTTAGGTTACATTTTAGCGCAAGATATTATTGCAACTTATGACATCCCAAGATTTAATAAATCGCCATATGATGGATTTGCTATTAGAAGTGTTGACTCACAAAATGCGAGTGGAGAACATAGAAAAACATTTAGGGTGATTGATCATATCGGAGCAGGGTCGGTATCAGACAAAACATTAGCACAAGGTGAAGCTATAAGAATTATGACTGGTGCAGCTATTCCAGAAGGTGCAGATGCAGTCGTGATGTTAGAACAAACAATAGAAGATGACGACTCATTTTCTATTAGAAAACCTTTTGAACATCATGAAAATGTGTCATTACAAGGTGAAGAAACACAAGAAAATGATGTCGTTTTACAGCGAGGACAACATATTAATGCAGGTGCTATCGCAGTATTAGCTACATATGGCTATACTGAAGTTCCAGTTTATCGAAAACCAAGCGTAGCAATTATTGCTACTGGCAGTGAACTGTTAGATGTTGCTGACCCATTGGAACCTGGAAAAATAAGAAACTCTAATGGTCCAATGATTAATGCACTCATTACTAAACACAAGCTCACGAGTAAAGTGTATAAAATACAACATGATGATTTAGAGAGTAGTATTGCAGTGGTTAAACAAGCTACAGAAGAACATGATATTGTAATTACAACAGGTGGTGTTTCAGTTGGCGACTTCGACTACTTGCCTGCTATTTACGAGGCATTACAAGCAAATGTGTTGTTTAACAAAGTAGCGATGCGTCCCGGTAGTGTGACTACAGTTGCAGTAACAAAGGACACTTATTTATTTGGTCTATCCGGTAACCCATCAGCCTGCTTTACTGGTTTTGAATTATTTGTCAAACCAGCTGTATATGCCATGATGGGGGCAAATGCAATCTATCCTCAAATTGTACAAGCTACATTAATGGAAGCCTTTGCAAAGCCTAATCCTTTTAGTCGCTTTATCCGTGCCACAACAACGTTTAACGGCAAAGAAATGACCGTAGTACCTTCAGGCTTCAATAAATCAGGTGCCGTCATTGCTATTGCACATAGTAATGCGATGATTATGTTACCAGGCGGAACACGAGGGTATCAAAAAGGTTATACGGTTGATGTCATATTAACTGATTCTACAGCATTTGAAACGGAATTATTGTTATGATTTTGCAAATTGTAGGATATAAAAATTCAGGTAAGACGACATTAATGGAACATACAGTTGCGTTGTTGAAAGCACACAATTTGCGTGTTGTGACAATAAAAAATCACGGTCACATAGACGATGAAATCACTTTACAACATAGTAACGTGGATCATATGAAACATTTTAATGCCGGAGCTGATCAAGCTATTGTGCAAGGTAATTATGTTCAACAATCCGTTACACGCCAACCAAAGCAGAACCTTTCAACACTGATTGACTCATCTGTTACAATAGACTGTGATATTACATTGGTAGAAGGTTTTAAACATGAAGATTTTGATAAGGTTGTTATTTATCGAGATCAAGAAGCATTGACTGAACTATTAACGTTGACCAATGTTCAATATAGTTTAACATTGAATGATCAGGAAGCTTTAAACGATTATAATTTATGGTTACGGTCATTTATTACAGCTAAAGGGTTGATAACATGAAGCAGTTTGAAGTAATTGAGCAACCAATCGAACCAGAACAATATAGAGAATTTGTAGTCGATGCGCATAAAGGTGCTGTCGTAGTATTTACAGGACATGTACGAGAGTGGACTAAAGGTGTGAAGACTCAATATCTAGAATACGAAGCATATATACCAATGGCAGAAAAAAAGTTAGCTCAAATAGGTGATGAAATTTCAAAAGAGTGGCCTGGTACGACTATAGCAATTGTACATAGAATTGGGCCATTGAATATTTCAGATATTGCAGTATTAATTAGTGTGGCTGCACCACATCGAAAAGCTGCATATCAAGCGAATGAGTACGCAATTGAGCGTATTAAAGAGATTGTACCTATTTGGAAAAAAGAAATTTGGGAAGACGGTGCACAATGGCAAGGTCATCAACGTGGTTATTATGATGATGCAGTTGAAAGGAGATAACTATGCAAATTCTGTATTTTGCCGAATTAAAAGAAATTTTGAAGAAAAATACTGAAATTATAGAAATAAATGATAGTATATCAGTTAAACAATTAAAAGAGACAATCAATGCTAAATATCCTGAAGTGTCAGAAAAAACGTATCAAATAGCTGTTAATGAAGAGTTCGTCCAAGACAATGATACGGTGAAAAATATGGATATTGTAGCATTGATTCCACCAGTTAGCGGAGGTTAATAGAGAAATGAAAGCAATTATCCTTGCCGGAGGCCAATCAGAACGTTTCGGCGATCAAAAAGCATTTGCACAAATACAAGGGCAATATTTTTATCAACGCATTATTGAAGTACTCAATGCTACTAATATGTTTAATCAAATTATTATTAGCACCAATGAACAATTAGAGAAAAAATTTGAACATTTAGATGTACTTGTCGACAATCCACTACATCGTGATAAAGGCCCTTTGGCAGGAATCTATACAGTTATGGAGCATTATAAAGAAGAAGAACTGTTTTTTGTAATTTCCGTAGACACACCTATGATAACGCAAAAAGCTATTAGTAACCTTTATCAATTTATGGTGGAACATTTAATTGAAGATCAATTAGATATAGCAGGTTTTATAGCAGATGAGCGACCGATACCAACAATTGCATTCTATAGTCCTAATACATTTAAAGTTATCGAGCGTGCTTTAAATTCCGGTGATTATAGTTTGAAAAATGTGTACACACGAGTGGCACATGATTGGTTAGATGTGAAAAAGATAAATGCACCTGACTATTGGTATAAAAATATTAACTACCAACAAGATTTAGCCTCTTTAGAGCAAACATTAAAGCAGTAAGGGGGGCTTTAAGATGAGCGAACAAATAACGGATAAATTAGGAAGACCAATTCGTGATTTGAGATTATCAGTAACTGATAGATGTAATTTTCGCTGTGACTACTGTATGCCAAAGGAAATATTTGGTGATGATTTTGTATTCTTACCGAAAGATGAATTGCTAACTTTTGATGAAATGACGCGAATAGCTAAGCTTTACACTGACTTAGGTGTGAAAAAGATACGTATAACTGGTGGCGAACCCTTATTACGCCGTGATTTATATAAATTGATTGAGCAGTTATCGCAAATTGAAGCGATAGAAGATATAGGCTTAACAACAAATGGATTGCTGTTAAAAAAACATGGTCAAAATTTATATAATGCGGGCTTACGTCGTATCAATGTCAGTTTAGATGCAATAGATGATGAGGTGTTCCAAGCGATTAACAATCGTAATATTAAAGCTTCAACCATCTTATCGCAAATTGACTATGCCATTGCAATTGGTTTTAAAGTTAAAGTTAATGTAGTTATTCAAAAGGGAGTCAATGATGATCAAATATTACCAATGATACAATATTTTAAAGACAAAAAAATCGAAATTCGGTTTATTGAGTTTATGGATGTTGGTAATGATAATGGTTGGGACTTTAGTAAGGTGGTTACAAAAGATGAGATGCTTAGCACAATCGAAGAAGCTTATGATATTACACCTGTTCCACCGAAATACTACGGAGAAGTAGCTAAATATTATCGTCATAATGATAACGGTGCACAGTTTGGATTGATCACAAGTGTATCACAATCTTTTTGTTCGACATGTACGCGTGCACGCTTGTCATCTGATGGCAAGTTTTATGGCTGTTTATTTAGTGCTGTTGATGGCTTTGATTTGAAAAACTTTATGCGAAATGGTGCCACAGATAGTGAGTTGAAAGCTAAGTTTAAAGCATTATGGGGTGTAAGAGACGATCGTTATTCTGATGAACGTACAGAACAAACTGTAGCTAACCGTAAACGCCAAAAAATTAATATGAACTATATAGGTGGTTAATATTACTTAACTTAAATTTGTAATAACTATCTATTATAATAATTAGCTATTCCCTTTAAAGTTTCGACTTTAAAGGGAATTTTTTATGCAAACAGATGAAATGCGTTTATTTTTTTCGCGGCAATTAAAGCTAAAGTTATTTTTATTAACGTACTACATTATTATCTTAGGTAATGTTCAAATAGTTGAATTTAAAAAATTACTATAATAAAAATTGTAACTTTATCAATGCTTAAGAAGTGAAATACATAATATTAATTTAAATAACATTGCAAAACACCTAGTTAAAACTAAAAACTAAAAATTATAGATTTAAAGATGGAACTGTTATATAATATTTTAAAAGCATATTACTATAAATAAAGCCATTTTAAATTTAAAAACAACTAGAAAATTACTGGAGGCTGGTCTTAATATGGAAAATAAAGTTCAACAATTTATCGCATCTGAAAAGGCTTTAAGTCAATTAAAGCACTGGCTTAAAACGACGCAAGGTTTATCAATGGAAGAATTCGTAGTATTATACAAAGTGTTTGAAGCAGAAAAAATTAGCGGCAAGGTATTGCGTGATACATTGCATTTTGAGATGTTATGGGATACAAGTAAAATTGATGTCATTATTCGTAAGATTTATAAAAAAGAACTTATTTCTAAAGTACGTTCAGAGTCAGATGAACGCCAAGTCTTTTATTATTTTGATGATAAACAATTAACATTGTTACAAGATATAACGTCAGCGATTGAAACGACACAATTAGTGAAATAACAATTTTATCTTGTTTAGTTAGAGTGTAATACCTACATAAAAAACAGATTATAAAAGCAGGTCAATGCGCATAGGCATTGACCTGCTTTTATTTTTATATTAGAGCTGACTGCGTTTGACTTTCCGTCCGTGAACAAAGAAATAGAGGAAGGTCGTAAATATGATCATAATAGCCATTATGCCATACAATTGACCATATGAAAGTGTAGATGTAATAAATCCTAATACATATGGTCCAAAACCAAGACCTAAATCTAAACCTATAAAATAAGTAGATGTGGCGATACCATATTTTGCAGGTGGTGATACTTTGATGGCAATTGCCTGCATACTCGATGATATATTACCGTAACCTGCTCCAAGTAATAACCCGGCAACTATAAGCATCCAACCAGTATCAGTTATACTTAAGACAAAGTAAGTTAGTATTAAGAATATAAATGCGGGATATACCACCACATTTTCATTTTTATCATCCATTAAGCGACCAGCTACTGGTCGTGTAATTAATGACGCAATAGCATAGAATATAAAGAAATAGCTTGATAACGTTACTAAATTAATCTCTTCAGCAAAAAATTGTAAGAACGTTAAAATTGAAGAGTAACTCAAGCCTGCAATCATCATAATAATAGCAACCGGTATAGCTTCTTTTGCTATATAATTATTAATGTCAAAGGCTTTTTTGGGAGTTGTTGATGGTGTTTTCGCAGGTTGTGTAATGTCAAATTGAATATTAATGAAGAAAGATATTAACAAACTAACGATGCCACACAATAAGCAAATAGTGAATAAGAAGCTAATAGGGAAAGCATCAATTAATAATAAACCAAAAAATGGCCCAATTGCGGCACCGATTACTAAACTTAATGAAAATAAACTGATACCTTCACTTTTACGTTCAGCTGGTGTTACATAAGCTGCAATAGTTCCTGTTGCTGTAGTTGTTACTCCGGTAGCAATACCATTAAGAATTCTAGTAATCATTAGAATAGTAATAGAACCTTCAATAAAATAAAATAATTGCGTTATAATTAACAAGATTAAACCAATTAATAAAATGCGTTTTGGTCCTATTTTATTAACATACTTCCCTGTAGCAAATCGACCAATTAATGAACCAATAATAAAAAGGCCAGAAACAAGTCCAGCCACGCTATCAGAAACATTGTAAGTTGATTTAGTATAACTAGCAATTATAACTATTAATAGATACATACATAAATAGACTAAAAAATTAGTTAGAAAATTAATATTAAAACTTTTCGTCCATATGGGCGATTTTAGTGTTGATTGAGCCACACATTATTCCTCCTCAAGTGTTGATAATTGTGAATGAATTGCTGTGACAGTTTTGATAGTTGTTGCTAAATCATCTGCTGTTAATCCTGTGTCTGCAACGATTTGTTCTTGCACAGATTCAATCTGGTTATTGATTTCGTCATATAGGGATTGACCTTGAAGTGATAAAGTCAAAATACGTTCTCTTTTGTCTTTACCTTGTGTTACAGATAACAAATTTTTTTCTGATAGTACTTTTAGTATTTTACGCGTTGTTGGTTTTTCAATTGCACGTCTCTTTGAAATTTGAACGAGTGTCGTCGGTGCATTGAGGCCAATATCTTTTAACACTAACCATTGGGCTGGATATAAATCATATCGCTCAAATATTGGTTGGAATAGTTTGACATAAGGTCTATATACAGCGGTTAAACTATTGAATAAATTTTTGGTATCCATAACAAACTCCTTCAAGAAATAGTTAGCTTTGCTAACCTTATTTTGTGACAAACCCCATTGTAAGGTAAATAGCAATATAAATCAATAGCTGTGTAATATATTTTGAGAATAGATAACTATAGTAAGTTATTACTTTTGTTTTTAACGGTAAAGTCAGCGTTGATTTGTTATGATTAAGGTGAATAAAGCAATAGGGGGAATTAAGTTGAATCTAAAATTAGATCACATGATTCATTATATAAATCAGCTTCAAACATTTAAATATCCGGGAGAATTACTGCGTATTTATGATGGGGGAAAACATGAAAAATTGGGAACTTTTAATCGCTTAGTGTACTTGGATAATGCGTATATTGAGTTATTGGATGTTTATAATGCTGAAATATTACGGAAAATTACTAAGTCAGAAGAAGGTAGAGTATCGTTTCCATCTAAAATAATTCAAGATAACTTTGCTCAAGGTTTAAAAACAGTGGCGTTTCAAACAGATGATTTAGATTTAGTAAAACAGCAATTAATTGCCAAAGATGTAGATGTTGTCGGACCTGTCAATATGCATCGTGTAGATGAAAAGGGGAATAAAATACATTGGCGCTTGTTGTACATAGCCGATCCAGATTATCGAGTAAAACCGCCATTTTTCATACAATGGGAGGAACCACTTGCTGTTAGAAATAAAAAGTTGGCCCCATTTCAGCAACAAGAATTCACTGTAACGCAAATACGTATCGATAGTACTGAACGCGCAGTGACTGTTCAAAAATGGCAAACTTGGTTCGATATGGAAATTATTGATGATACAGAAACCTACACATCATTAAAATTACCCAATGACACTATAGTGTATGAAATATATGATGGTGAGGTTTCTAAGTACCATACTGTAATTTTAAAGGATGAAAAGGCTACTTCATCATACTCGCTTATTATTAGAGGGGTCAGATATCGATTTGATGCAGATTAATAAATATATTCATATGCAGTATGTGCGATATAGATAATGTGTATTAGAGAAAAAATTAATGTTATAATTGATAAGTAGGTTGCAACCTTATTGCTTCTTAATAACAAAAAGAATGTTGACAATACTAACGTCAACGCAACAAGTAAAATACGTAAACTTAAATTATCAATTGATAACGTTTGTGATGCGGATTGTATAAATACAAACAAATTGGCAACTAATAATAACAGAATAATTATAATACGCATAACAAATACCTCATTTTAAGTGTTTCTTTAATTATAACAAAATTGAAGCTACAACGTGAAAGAAAGCGGCAAGCATTGTATAATTAAATCATCGTATAGACAAAGGAGAAAAAGAATAATATGGAAAAGATGAATATCACAAATCAAGACCATGATGCTTTTGTTAAAAATCATCCTAATGGTGATTTGCTCCAATTAACAAAATGGGCTGAAACGAAACAACTAACAGGTTGGTATTCTAAACGTATCGCTGTTGGAGAAAATGGCGAAGTTAAAGGAGTTGGCCAGCTGTTATTTAAAAAAGTACCGAAACTACCTTTCACACTATGTTATGTTTCTCGTGGTTTTGTCACAGATTATAATGATAAATTAGCACTTGAAGCGTTGTTAGAATATGCTATTCAAGTTGCCAAACAAGAAAAGGCCTATGCGATTAAAATTGATCCAGATGTTGAAGTGGAGAATGGCACAACAGCATTAAAACATTTAAAAGAACTAGGCTTTAAACATAAAGGCTTTAAAGAAGGCTTATCTAAAGATTATATTCAACCACGTATGACGATGATTACCCCAATAGATAAAGACGATGAAAGTTTAATTCAAAGCTTTGAACGTCGTAATCGTTCTAAGGTGAGATTAGCATTGAAACGAGGCACTACCGTAGAACGTGCAGGGCGTGATGGTTTAGAAACGTTTGCAAACTTAATGAAAATTACAGGTGAACGTGATGGTTTCTTAACACGAGATATTTCATATTTTCAAAATATATATGATGCATTACATGAAGATGGTGATGCAGAGCTCTTTTTAGTTAAATTAGAACCAAAACCTGTATTAACAGATTTGAGAGCAGAAATGATACAACTAGAACAAGAGCGAGCAAAGTTACTTGAGAAAAAACAAGATAAAAAAACTTTAAATAAAATAAATGATGTAGATAATAAGGTAGAAAAAACACAAGCGTTGATACAAGATATGGAGACTTTAGAGCAAAAGCATCCTGATGGTATGTATTTATCAGGCGCGTTACTCATGTTTGCAGGCGACAAATCTTATTATCTATATGGTGCGTCGTCAAATGAATATCGTGACTTTTTACCGAATCATCATATGCAATTTGCTATGATGCAATACGCAAGACAACAAGGCGCAAAAACTTATGATTTTGGTGGTACTGACAATGACCCTGACAAAGATTCAAGTCATTATGGCTTGTGGACTTTCAAAAAAGTGTGGGGCACATATTTAAGTGAAAAAATTGGTGAATTTGACTACGTACTCAATAAACCACTGTATCAAGTGATTGAAAATGTAAAACCTAAATTAACAAAAGCCAAAATAACAGTTTCTAAAAAAATAAAAAGAAAATAGTCAAACTTAACTTTGTGAAATGAATTATGCTTAGTTACCTTATTGAACAGTAAATAGCATCTCATTGAGTAACCATAGCTTTATATATAAATAAAACCACTGATATAGCTGCATTAACATAAGCTATATCAGTGGTTTTATTTTTTTAGTTCAAGCAAATTAATAAAGTACAAGTGTTAAAATGATATAGATAACGAGTAAAATCGCTGTTAAAATGTTTAAAATTTTAACACCTTTAATATCTTGCTTACCATATTTAAATGCAGTTACTTCTACATTACCTACGAGTAATAGTAATACTACAAATACCCACCAATTAGACAATGGGAAAGATAGTGTAGTGACTGCTACAACGAATAATAACAATAATGCCATTATTATTCGTAGAATGCGAGTGAATATTGTATTCATTTTATATATACTTATATAACTCACAATTAAGTAAAGTATAGGTAACAATACCAAGTAAAGTTGCATATCTAACATCCTTTCAAAGTTCGCCTTTAATCTTAGCATGAAACAAAAGTGCTGACTAGAATGTTATTCACTTTCTTTTTGACGCATTTTTGAACGAATATCAGCAATTTCATTTTCAATTTGAGCTAATTGACGGTGTAAAGGATCGGTATCTTGATTTACTGACTCTCTTTTATCTAAGTCATTTTGTAATCTAATATAATCATCTTTAAGTTCTGCTAATTTAGAATTTAAATCCATTATAATATCTCCTTTAATTTAATTATATATTAGATAAAATTATAACATGGAATTGAATGGTTCTAAAACAAGTACAAAAGTGTTATAGTATGAAAATGTATTGAAAACGAAATGTATGTTGGAAAGAAGGATTAAAGTGACGCAACAATTCATTATAATTATTTTACTTATTGCATTAGGGTATGGTCTAAAAAAGTTAAAATACTTTAAAGCTAATGATAGCCAAATATTTGCTACATTAGTACTTAATATTACGCTTCCTTCTTTAGTCATTGTTAATTTAAATAAAGCAGAATTGGACCTTTCATTATCAATTTTACCTATTATGATGATCATTTTTGGTGTTTTAGCAAAGATTATTGTGATTTGGTGTTTTTTAAATCATGATAACCAAGTTCGTGGGACAGTAGGAATGATGACAGCTTCTTTAAATATAGGTTTATTTGCGTATCCGTTAGTTGAGGCGATATGGCCTGAAAAAGGAATGATTTACTTTGGAATGGCAGACATCGGTGGCGCTATCATAATGTTTGGTGTTACTTATTTCGTTGGTAGCTATTTTAGTGAAGGACCGGATAGCTTTGATTTCAAATATTTAGGTAAAAATATTGTGAAATCTGTGCCTTTAATGACTTATATGATTATGTTTATTTTAAATTTGCTCAATATTCATTTTCCTAAGCCTGTTATTGACTTTTTCTCAGTATTGTCACAGGCTAACATGCCATTATCAATGTTATTACTTGGTTTAATGTTGAGTTTTAATATTGAAAAACGTTACTTACCATTGGTGTTAAAATATTTATCATTACATTATGGTTTAGGATTAATTGCAGGATTACTGGTGTATTTTTTCTTACCTGTAGATGATGCAATGATTAAAACAACATTATTGATAACATGGTTGTTACCAGTAGGTGTGTCTATTATTCCGTACTCTATACAATTTAAATATAAAACTTTACCGATTGTTGGCATGGTTACCAACTTGACGATAGTGATTAGTATAGTAATTATTTATGTTTATCAGGCGCTATTTATATAACAAAATGAGATTGGATATAAATTTCCATGCTCAAAATAAGAGGACCAATCCTTAATATGGATTGGTCCTCCTTATATATAAAACATTTGATTTTGATCGTGCATGTTTGCCTGGGGTATGGTTCGAGCCAATAGTCTCTCACGCATACTATTTCCCCGGACGTCAGCACGATTCAAAATCGGGACAATTTATATTTTTCTATTCAAAAAAGGTCAATTCGTACGAGTTGATTAATATTACGAAAATAAATAAACGATGTACTTTATGTATAAAGATTTTCGCAGTACATAATTTAAATTACCAATGAAAACTTTAATTTTATATTTGAAAACATTTGGTTTTGACCGTGCATGCTTGCTTGGTGTATGGTTCGAGCCTGTAGTCTCTCACGCATACTATTTTATTAGAAGTCAGTAGGTACAATTTACATTTTGTTATTTAAAACATAATAACCGTCGAAAACAAAATGTTAAAGAATAATTTTGATTGATGATATTTCATAAATCTAAAGAAAACGCCAATTTCTATATCTTTTCAATAGAAATTGACGTTTATTTTTTAGTCAAAGACATGATTGTCTCGAACTTGTTTTTGCAATATTAGATTTATCCTTTTCCACCCATAAAGGCAGGGTAGTTCGTCATTCCACCGTCAACATAAATTGTTGTACCGTGAATGTAATTAGAGAAATCAGAAGCTAAAAATAGCGCGACGTTAGCAACTTGTTGTACTTCGCCTATTTCTTTAGCAGGAATCATCTCTAGAGTTTCAGCACGTGTTTCTGGATCAGAGAATTTTTCACGAGTATGTTCAGTAACAATAGCCCCAGGAGATATATTATTAATACGGATACCATATTGTGCATATTCCATAGACATGGTTTCCATCATTAATTTAAGTCCACCTTTACTTGCTGCGTAGTTAACGTAGTTTGGCCAAGGTATAGTGTCATGTACACTAGAGGTATTGATAATAACACCTTTTTTGTTCTCTTGTAGAAAATGATTCACAGCAGCTTTAGCTCCCATAAATGCTCCAGTTAAGTTAATATCAATTACTTTTTGCCATTCTGCAACAGACATTTCATGCGTAGGGATTGGTTTTTCAAATCCAGCATTGTTCATCATAATGTCTAACGTACCAAAATGTTCAATAGCTGTATTTACCAAACGATTAACATCGTCTTCTATTGAAACGTCCGCTTGAACTTTTATAGCTTGTCCACCAGCTTCTTCGATCAAACGAATTGAAGCATCTACATCTGGAATATGATGGTCAGATAAATAATTTAATACAACTTTTGCTTGAGCTTTACCAAATTCTTCGGCGAATGATTTTCCTAAACCACTACCAGCCCCAGTGATAACTACTACTTTGCCTTCTAAATCTTTAAACATAAAAACTCCTCCTTAAAACTGCAAGTTAACCTTTCAAATTACCTAAAATAAATGCGGCAATAATAATTAATATAATTCCTGCCCATATACCAATCATTTGGCGCTTATCTTTACGCTCTCCTAATAGGAAGATACCACCAAGTGTTGATACAATAACTAGTAATTGTGAAAATGAGAAACTTGTTGCTACTCCAACTCTTGGTTGAGAATAGAACATAAATAAATTACCGATACCCCACACGATACCAGGAATTAAATTTAAAGCTGTACTCTTGATTGATGTTTCGTGTTTCATTGATAAAATAAATCCACCAATGGCCATACCAATAGATTGGAAGAATAAAGCACTTGTACCATCTACACCGAAAATTTGAGCTACAACTACATATACAACATAACCAACAGTTGAAATTAATAAGATAACCATTGCTTTACTAAAGTTATTTGTAGTGTCGGCTGCTTCATTTTTTCCTTTAATAGAAGTTAATGCAATACCGATAACTAATAACAACATTGAAACTAAGCCAAGTGTTACTTGTGTCCCTGTACTCCATTCTCCTAAGAATATGGCACTAAACAATGTTGTACCAACTAATTGTAAACCAGTTGATATAGGCATTGTTTTAGATACACCGATTAAGTTAACTGATTTTAATTGGTAGCCTTGACCTAATGCCCAAAAGGCACCGGAGATCAGACCGACGATAATGACAATTGGTTTGTCAAATTCTGTATTACCAGTTAACAATAAGATAATCCCGATAATTAACGCACCTAAAGTAGTACCTCTGATTTGGTTGAAAGGGCCACCACCGACATATACGTTAATTAAAACAACACTACCCCAAAATAGTGCAGGTAATAGTGCAATTAATAAGTCCATGCTATTACTCACTTCTCTCTCTATGAATTTGTACGTTCAGCCATCCACAATTTGAATAGCTACAAATATATATTTTAAAGGAAAATTATAACTTAGTAAAAAGAAATTTATTTTGAAAGCGTTTTAATTTAGAACGTTTATATTTTTCCTTGAATGAATAGTCTGAAGAATAAACATAAAAGGGCAGAAGACGTGAGGATAAATACCTTATTTTAAGGTGAAAGTATATTTGAGGGAATGATGTTTGTTCTTTTCGTGTAACGGATAATGCTACGCCATAAAAAACGAGGGTAGTACAATATTTGGGTGTCGTTGTAACTACTAAAAATTGTATTTAAAACAATGTAAAAGGTAGGCTAAGACATCATAAGTGTCTCGACCTACCTTTATATAGTAGTTATATAATGTTAAGTTACAAACATTAGTGATTTAGAAATAATAAATATTAAGACAGTATTAAACATTGGCAAGTACAAATTTAAATTTTTTAAATTCATTATTTATGTGAAAACCTAATTCATCAAAACGCTCAACTAGTGTTGCATTCTTGCTGCGTATCTTAAATGAAATTTTTGATAAGTTATAGTGTGCAAATGCATAATGCAAAGTATATTTAAGTAAATCGAAGGCGATTCCCATAAAGCGATAATCTGAATGGGAGGTAAAGTATTTAATTTCAGCAGTTTGAGCATTTTCAAATACTTGTAAATATACATAACCTTTTAACACACCTTCTGACATGAATGTAAATAAGTGGTTGGTTTGTTTTAATGAATTAATGATTTCATCAGTTGTCATGGCATCATGATAAAATGTATGTTCATGTAGTTTGCCAAAAGAACGATAATAAGCAGGATGATATTCGGTAATGTTTTGTTCATGAGTTAATTCACCTACATCAGAAGTTGCCTCTAAATGATAATCTGTAAAGTTGTAGTAGGCATTAATTGTTTTCATCGCTTCAGTGAAATCTTGTTCTGTTTCTTCAAAAGTGAAATTAAAGTTTGCTGTCGCTGGATATGCTTGGTACATTGCTGTGAATAGTGTATTAAATTCATTTATTACATCAGTAAGTCCATGTGCTATGAAAGGACCAATCATCTTAAATTTATTTTCACCATAGGCGACAGCTAACAGTAACATCTGAACTTGATTATTGTCGTTAACGCGTGCATAAACACCTGGTGCCTCGATTGATTGTTCAATTAATGAGAGCAATGCATCTTCTTGTTGTGGCAATTTATATAAATATGAAGCCATATGTCGATCTGCGCTATTAATAAATGATTGAATTTGAGTGATATTACTTAGTTTAATTGTGTCCATGATATATACCTCCTTTATAAAAAGACCTAGCCTAAATATATTACTTTAATTATAGGTATATTTGATGAGAATTGAAAGCTAAGATGTGCTATATACATGTTACAATAATATTATTATAAATTTGAAAGGGCGAAATTATGAAATCTCTTATATTAGCTGAGAAGCCTTCAGTAGGAAAAGATATCGCGAAAGCGTTAAATATAAACGAAGGAAAAAATGGTTATTTTGAAAATAATCGTTATATAGTAACTTGGGCATTAGGTCATTTAGTAACAAATGCAACTCCTGAACAATATGACAAAGCGTATCAAGAATGGAAATTAGCAGATTTACCTATTATTCCGTCGACAATGAAAACAGTAGTAATTGCTAAAACTAAAAAACAATTTCAAACAGTTAAAGCATTAATCAATAAACAAAGTGTAAATGAAATAATTATTGCGACTGATGCTGGTAGAGAAGGGGAACTCGTCGCACGATTAATATTAGATAAGGTGCATAATACTAAACCAATTAAACGATTATGGATTAGTTCTGTAACACCTAAAGCTATTAAAGATGGTTTTAATAAACTTAAAGACGGTAGACAATACAATAATCTTTATCAAGCAGCATTAGCAAGAAGTGAAGCAGACTGGATTGTTGGTATAAATGCGACTCGTGCACTTACGACAAAATATGATGCGCAACTTTCCTTAGGACGTGTCCAAACACCAACGATTCAATTAGTGCAAATGCGTCAAAATGAAATTAATCAATTCCAACCAGAAACATACTATACATTAAATATAGAAGTAGAAGGTTTGAAATTTAACTGTACAACTCCGAAACAACATAAAAATAAAGACGTTTTTGCGGATATAAGTGAGAAAGTTAAACATCAAACTGCAAGTATCCAGTCAATTGAGCGTAAAGCTAAAAAAGCATATCCTCAAAAATTATATAATTTAACGGATTTGCAACAAGATGCCTATAAGCGTTTTCGATTTAATCCTAAAGAAACGTTAAATACATTACAAGTATTGTATGAACGCCACAAATTAGTAACTTATCCACGTACAGATTCTAATTATTTAACGGATGATATGGTTTCTACTTTGAAAGATCGATTAAAGGCAATTGTGGGGACAGATTTAAAAGAGCATGCCAAAGCACAACTGTCACGTTCATTTAACACAAGAGACAAATTTATTAATAATCAAAAAGTCTCAGATCACCATGCAATCATTCCAACTGAAGTACGAGCAGATTTAAACACGCTCTCACCTAAAGAACAAAAAGTTTATATGCTGATTGCTCAAAGGTTTTTAGAAAATATAATGCCACCATATCAATATGAAGCGGTTGATATAGTAATTAATATAGGTGAGTATAGTTTCTCCTTTAATGGGCAAGTACCACAACAATTAGGTTTTAAAGCGTTGTATGATAACGAGCAACATAACTTTGCATTGAACAGCAACTGGCAGCAAGGAACAACATTATCAGTGAGTCGGACACATATCGCTGAACATGAAACTACTGCACCATCGTATTTTAATGAAGGTTCATTACTGAAAGCGATGGAAAATCCACAGAAATTTTTTGATTTTAAGGATAGCAAGCATGCACAATCGTTAAAACAAGCTGGAGGTATAGGTACAGTAGCTACCCGTGCAGACATTATTGATAAACTGTTTAATATGAATGCTATTGAGTCTCGCGATGGCAAAATTAAAGTGTCACAAAAAGGTAAACAAATATTAGAATTAGCACCTCAAGCATTAACATCACCAATATTGACAGCAGAGTGGGAAGATAAATTAACAAGAATTGAGAAAGGTCAATATAGTGCGAAACAATTTATGGCTGAAATGCGGGACTTTACACAAACTGTAGTTACAGACATTAAAAATAACGAGCAAAAATATAAACATGATAATTTAACTACTACAGAGTGCCCGACATGTGGGAAATTTATGATTAAAGTAAATACAAAGCAAGGTTCCATGCTCGTATGTCAGGATCCAAAATGTAAAACAAAGAAAAATGTCCAACGAAAAACCAATGCACGTTGCCCTAATTGTCATAAGAAAATGACGCTTTTTGGTAGAGGTAAGGATGCCACTTATCGTTGTGTGTGTGGTCATACGGAAACACAAACCCAAATGGATCAACGTCACAAAAATAAAAAGAATGCAAAAGTATCCAAAAAAGATATGAAAAAATATTTGAATAATAATGAAGGAATAGAAAACAACCCGTTCCAGGATGCATTGAAAGGGCTCAAATTTTAGATAATTCGAACTTAAAAACATTTAAAAAACAAAAAGTTCGGATTTACTATTGTGTTTTAGCAATTTGGGTATTAAAATATTAAGGTATTTTAATTAAAGGAGAATTAACCGTGAGAAAATACTTTAAGTTTGATAAGTATGAAACAAACTATAAAAAAGAAGTCCTGGGTGGTTTAACTACGTTTTTATCCATGGCGTATATTTTAGCCGTCAACCCACAAGTATTAAGTTTAGCAGGCGTCGATGGCGTTTCTGACAATATGAAAATGGATCAAGGTGCGATATTTGTTGCAACTGCGCTTGCTGCATTTGTAGGGTCATTATTTATGGGGCTCATAGCACGTTATCCTATCGCTTTAGCTCCAGGAATGGGACTAAATGCATTTTTTGCCTTTACAGTCGTCTTAACAATGGGGATTCCATGGCAAATAGGATTAACCGGAGTACTATTTTCCGGCATATTCTTCGCCATATTAACACTGACCGGATTACGAGAAACCATAATTAACGCAATACCGCATCAGATGAAAATGGCAGTATCAGCAGGAATTGGACTCTTTATTACATTTGTAGGTTTACAAAGTTCAGGTATTATTACGAATAACGATTCAACATTAGTTACTTTAGGTCAAATTACAGATGGACCAGTATTATTAACAATTTTTGGAATTATTGTTACGGTCATTATGTATGCAAGAAAAGTACCGGGAGCTATTTTTATTGGTATGATTTTAACTTCTATTGCCGGTATGATTACAGGATTAATTGATCCACCAAGTAGTGTGGTAGGTAAAGTTCCAAGTATTGAGCCAACTTTCGGAGCGGCTTTTGAAGCTTTCAAAGATCCAAGCCAGTTATTTACGGTTCAATTTTTAATAGTAATTTTAACATTTTTATTTATCGACTTTTTCGATACAGCCGGTACGTTAGTAGCTGTAGCAACTCAGGCTGGTATAATGAAAAATAACAAATTACCACGTGCTGGTAAAGCACTATTTTCAGATTCATTAGCGACAATTGTTGGTGCTATCTTTGGTACGACAACAACGACTTCATATATAGAGTCAACTTCTGGAGTTGCTGTAGGAGCTCGTACGGGATTTGCCAGTGTAGTAACCGGCCTTTGTTTCTTATTGGCTATCTTCTTCAGTCCATTAATGGAAGTAGTTACTAGTGCGGTTACAACACCAGCATTAATTGTAGTAGGTGTTTTAATGGCTGCTAACTTCGCTGAAATAGAGTGGCGTAAATTTGAAGTAGCAGTACCATCATTTATTACTATAATAATGATGCCACTGTCATATTCTATAGCGACAGGTATCGCATGTGGATTCATTTTTTATCCGATAACAATGCTTATTTCCAAACGACATAAAGAAGTACATCCTATGATGTATGGATTAATGGTCTTATTCATTCTATATTTTGTATTTGTTCATGGTTAATAATAAAGAGCATTCGGCATCAAACCGAATGCTCTTTTTATATAATGTATAGTTCCAACATAAATAAACTAATATCTATTGCCATAACGATCTTGCGTATAAACTACTTTAGCATGTTTGTTTGGTACGTATATTGGTGAGGACAGTACAACAAGTATGAAAAATAGCATTAAAAAGAATAGTATCCAATGCACAATCATTCCTATAAATGGTATGAAGGCGATAAACGTACCAATAATACCAAGTAACGGGATGATAAGCATAGGCTTGATTGAATTTTGGCGATCAACAAACAAAATTAGTACGATTATAAAATAAAGAAAAATATTTATAAGTAGCGGCTGCCAGCCAAAACTCAAAATTAAACTACCACCTAAAAAAGGAATGCCATAAATAAGCTCACTTAAAATTAGAACAGTACTAAGGATAAGCAAAGTTATTCTTATTCCGTTCTTCATTATCATTCACCACCTATCAATAACTATTATATAGTAAGAACAGAAAAATTTATAACAATATGGAATGGTTTAAACCTAAAATAATTATATAAATTTCATAAATTTTAGGTAAATAGTTGAAGTGAGCTACAAATTCAAGTACAATATCAAAGTATGTGTTAGACAAAAGTTATAAAAGTTTTGTAGAAAAGCTTGATAAATCAATGCTTTTCGTGTAACATATCTAATGTTGGACTTTAAGGAAACGCGAGGAAGCGAAAGGTTACTGACACACCCGGCCGCTTTGCCATGGCGTTGTGTGAGATAGTTTTCGTGGAGAAGTCTATCACTTAAATGTAGACGAATAAGGAGGGAAAATTATGGCAAAACAAAAAATCAGAATCAGATTAAAAGCTTATGACCATCGAGTAATCGATCAATCAGCAGAAAAAATTGTTGAAACAGCAAAACGTTCTGGTGCAGATGTTTCTGGACCAATTCCGTTACCAACTGAAAGATCAGTTTATACTGTGATTCGTGCCGTGCATAAGTACAAAGATTCACGTGAGCAGTTCGAACAACGTACTCATAAACGTTTAATCGATATTGTTAACCCTACACCAAAAACAGTTGATGCTCTTATGGGCTTAAACTTACCATCTGGCGTAGACATCGAAATCAAATTATAATAGAAAAAATTAGGAGGTGGACTTTCGATGACCAAAGGAATCTTAGGAAGAAAAATCGGGATGACACAAGTTTTCGGAGAAAACGGTGATTTAATCCCTGTAACAGTAGTAGAAGCAAGCCAAAACGTTGTATTACAAAAGAAATCTGAAGAGATTGATGGATACAACGCTATCCAAGTAGGCTACGAAGACAAACAAGCTTACAAAAAAGATAGTAAAAGCAATAAATATGCAAACAAACCAGCTGAAGGCCATGCTAAAAAAGCAGGCACAGCACCTAAGCGCTTCATTCGTGAATTCAGAAACGTTAATGTTGATGAATACGAAGTAGGTCAAGAAGTCTCAGTTGATACATTTGAAGCTGGCGACGTTATTGATGTAACAGGCGTATCTAAAGGTAAAGGTTTCCAAGGCGCAATCAAACGTCATAACCAAGCACGTGGACCAATGGGTCACGGTTCTCATTTCCACAGATCACCAGGTTCAGTTGGTATGGCTTCAGATGCTTCAAAAGTTTTCAAAGGACAAAAAATGCCTGGACGTATGGGCGGTAACACTGTAACAGTACAAAACTTAGAAGTAGTTCAAGTAGATACTGAAAACAATGTTATTTTAGTTAAAGGTAATGTACCTGGTTCTAAGAAAAGCTTATTAGAAATCACAACTTCAATTAAAAAAGGTAATAAATAATAAAGACGAAAGGAGGAAAAAGCATAATGGCTAATTATGATGTAGTAAAAGTAGACGGAACTAAATCAGGTTCAGTAGAATTAAATGATGCAGTATTTGCAATCGAACCAAACAAAGACGTTCTATTTGAAGCAATCACTTTACAACGTGCTTCATTACGCCAAGGTACTCATGCTGTTAAAAATCGTTCAGCAGTACGTGGTGGTGGACGTAAACCATGGAGACAAAAAGGTACAGGACGTGCGCGTCAAGGTACAATTCGTGCGCCACAATGGCGTGGTGGTGGTATCGTATTCGGACCAACTCCAAGAAGTTATGCTTATAAAATGCCTAAGAAAATGCGTCGTTTAGCTTTACGTTCAGCATTATCTTACAAAGTACAAGAAAATGCGTTAACAGTAGTTGATGCAATTAACTTTGAAGCTCCTAAAACTAAAGAGTTCAAAACAGTACTAGCAAACTTAGAACAACCTAAAAAAGTATTAGTAGTTACAGAATCAGAAGATGTGAATGTTGCATTGTCAGCACGTAACATCCCTGGAGTACAAGTTTCTACAGCACAAGGTTTAAACGTATTAGACCTAACAAGCGCTGATAGTGTTGTAATCACAGAAGCAGCTGCTAAAAAAGTTGAGGAGGTGCTCGGATAATGGAAGCAAGAGACGTTCTTAAGCGCCCCGTAATCACTGAAAAATCTTCTGCTGCAATGGCTGAAGACAAATACACATTCGACGTTGATACTCGTGCTAATAAAACACAAGTTAAAATCGCTGTTGAAGAAATCTTTGATGTAAAAGTTGATAATGTAAACATCATTAACTATAAACCAAAGAAAAAACGTATGGGCCGTTACCAAGGCTATACAAACAAAAGACGCGTAGCAATCGTTAAATTAAAAGAAGGATCAATCGATCTTTTCAACTAAAAAACATTACCAATAAGGAGGTAAACGACAATGGCTCTAAAAAAATATAAGCCAATTACTAATGGTCGTCGTAATATGACTACGTTAGATTTCGCTGAAATCACGAAAACTACACCTGAAAAGTCATTATTACAACCGCTACCGAAAAGAGCGGGACGTAACAACCAAGGTAAATTGACAGTTCGCCATCATGGTGGAGGACACAAACGTCAATACCGTGTTATTGATTTTAAACGTAACAAAGATGGAATTGCTGCAAAAGTAGATTCTATCCAATATGACCCAAACCGTTCAGCTAACATTGCATTACTAGTTTATGCTGATGGTGAAAAACGCTACATCATTGCTCCTAAAAACTTACAAGTAGGTCAAGTTGTTGAGAATGGTGAATCAGCTGATATTAAAGTAGGTAATGCGTTACCACTTCAATTCATTCCAGTAGGTACTGTTATTCACAATATCGAATTAAAACCTGGTAAAGGTGGACAACTTGCACGTTCTGCAGGTACAAGTGCTCAAGTACTTGGTAAGGAAGGTAAATATGTATTAGTAAGATTAAGATCTGGCGAAGTACGTATGATTCTTTCAACTTGTCGTGCGACAATTGGTCAAGTTGGTAATATCCAACACGAACTTGTTAATGTTGGTAAAGCTGGACGTTCAAGATGGAAAGGTATTCGCCCAACTGTTCGTGGTTCTGTAATGAACCCTAACGATCACCCACACGGTGGTGGTGAAGGTCGTGCACCTATCGGTATGCCATCTCCAATGTCACCTTGGGGCAAACCTACACTTGGTAAGAAAACACGTCGTGGTAAGAAATCATCAGATAAACTTATCGTTCGTGGTCGTAAGAAAAAATAATAATAACTTATTTGGGTGTGCGGCTTAAAGGCTGCACGCACATAATAAGAAGGGAGGCGCCAATATGGCTCGTAGTATTAAAAAAGGACCTTTCGTCGATGATCATTTAATGAAAAAAGTCGAAGCTCAAGGCGAAAGCGAGAAAAAACAAGTAATTAAAACTTGGTCACGTCGTTCAACTGTATTCCCTAATTTCATCGGTCACACATTCGCTGTATACGATGGACGTAAACATGTACCTGTATTTGTAACTGAAGATATGGTTGGTCACAAATTAGGAGAATTCGCTCCAACTCGTACATTTAAAGGACACGCTGCAGACGACAAAAAAACTAGAAGATAATTTCTATCAAGTAGAGGAGGAAATCCGAATGGAAGCAAAAGCGGTTGCTAGAACTATAAGAATCGCACCTCGTAAAGTTAGATTAGTATTAGATCTAATTAGAGGTAAAAGCGCTGGAGAAGCTATTGCAATTTTAAAATTAACTAACAAAGCTTCATCACCAGTTGTTGAAAAATTATTAATGTCCGCTTTAGCAAATGCAGAGCATAACTATGACATGAATACAGATGAGTTAGTTGTGAAAGAAGCATATGCTAACGAAGGACCAACATTAAAACGTTTCCGTCCACGTGCACAAGGCCGTGCAAGTGCGATTAACAAACGTACAAGCCACATTACAATCGTCGTAAGTGACGGTAAAGAAGAAGCTAAAGAAGCTTAATAAAAAATTTAAGGAGGGAACACTGTGGGTCAAAAAATTAATCCAATCGGACTTCGTGTCGGTGTAATTCGTGATTGGGAAGCTAAATGGTATGCAGAAAAAGACTTCGCTTCACTATTACATGAAGATTTAAAAATCCGTAAATTCATTGATAACGCATTAAAAGAAGCATCAGTTTCTTATGTAGACATCGAACGTGCTGCTAACCGTATCAACATCGCTATTCATACTGGTAAACCAGGTATGGTAATCGGTAAAGGCGGTTCAGAAATTGAAAAACTTCGTAATAAATTAAATTCATTAACTGATAAAAAAGTACACATCAACGTAATCGAAATTAAAAAGGTTGACTTAGATGCTCGTTTAGTTGCAGAAAACATCGCGCGTCAATTAGAAAACCGTGCTTCATTCCGTCGTGTACAAAAACAAGCTATTACAAGAGCTATGAAACTTGGTGCTAAAGGTATTAAAACACAAGTATCAGGTCGTTTAGCTGGAGCAGACATCGCTCGTGCTGAACAATATTCAGAAGGAACTGTTCCACTTCATACATTACGTGCTGACATTGGTTACGCACACGCAGAAGCTGACACTACTTACGGTAAATTAGGTGTCAAAGTATGGATCTATCGTGGAGAAGTTCTTCCTACTAAGAACACTAGTGAAGGAGGAAAATAATAATGTTACTACCAAAACGTGTAAAATATCGTCGTCAACATCGTCCTAAAACAACTGGTCGTTCTAAAGGCGGTAACTATGTAACATTTGGTGAGTATGGTTTACAAGCAACTACAACTTCTTGGATCACATCTCGTCAAATCGAATCAGCTCGTATTGCAATGACACGTTATATGAAACGTGGCGGGAAAGTTTGGATTAAAATCTTCCCACATACACCTTACACTAAAAAACCTTTAGAAGTACGTATGGGTGCTGGTAAAGGTGCAGTAGAAGGTTGGATTGCAGTAGCAAAACCAGGTAGAATTTTATTTGAAATCGCAGGCGTTAACGAAGAAGTTGCGCGTGAAGCATTACGTTTAGCAAGTCACAAACTTCCAGTTAAAACTAAGTTTGTAAAACGTGAAGAATTGGGTGGTGAAACAAATGAAAGCTAAGGAAATTAGAGACTTAACCACTTCAGAAATCGAAGAGCAAATCAAATCTTCAAAAGAAGAGCTTTTTAACCTACGCTTTCAGTTAGCTACAGGTCAATTAGAGGAAACTGCACGTATTCGCACAGTCAGAAAAACGATTGCCCGTCTAAAAACTGTTGCTCGTGAAAGAGAAATTGAACAAGGTAAAGCTAATCAATAATTAATTGAAAGAGGAGGTTACAAAAGTGAGCGAAAGAAATGATCGTAAAGTTTATGTAGGTAGAGTCGTTTCAGATAAAATGGACAAAACTGTAACTGTACTTGTAGAAACATACAAAACACACAAATTATACGGTAAACGAGTAAAATACTCTAAAAAATATAAAACTCATGATGAAAACAACTCAGCTAAGTTAGGGGACATCGTTAAGATTCAAGAAACTCGTCCTTTATCAGCTTCTAAACGTTTCCGTTTAGTCGAAATTGTTGAAGAATCAGTAATCATATAATAAACACTATAGATAAAGGAGGTTTAACTCATGATCCAACAAGAAAGTCGCTTAAAAGTAGCAGATAACTCTGGTGCTCGTGAAGTTCTTACAATCAAAGTATTAGGTGGATCTGGTCGTAAAACAGCTAATATTGGTGACATAATCGTTGCTTCTGTTAAAAATGCTACACCAGGTGGCGTTGTTAAAAAAGGCGAAGTAGTTAAAGCTGTTATCGTACGTACAAAATCTGGCGTACGTCGTAACGATGGTTCATATATCAAATTTGATGAAAATGCATGTGTCATCATCCGTGACGACAAAGGCCCACGTGGTACTCGTATTTTCGGTCCTGTTGCTCGTGAATTACGTGAAGGTAGCTTCATGAAAATCGTATCATTAGCTCCAGAAGTACTATAATAATCTTTTATAATATATAAGCTTAAGGAGGTGCCACACATGCATATCAAAAAAGGTGACAACGTAAAAGTTATCGCAGGTAAAGACAAAGGTAAAGAAGGTAAAGTTGTTTCAACTGAACCTAAAAAAGACCGTGTCGTTGTGGAAGGTGTCAATATTATCAAAAAGCACCAAAAACCAACTCAATTTAACCCTGAAGGTGGAATCTTAGAAACAGAGGCAGCTATCCATGTTTCTAACGTACAATTATTAGATCCAAAAACGAATGAACCTACTCGTGTTGGATATAAATTCGAAGATGGTAAAAAAGTTCGTATCGCTAAAAAATCAGGCGAAGAAATCAAATCTAATAATTAATAACTAGTTGAAAGGAGGATCCACTGTGAACCGTTTAAAAGAAAAATTCAATACAGAAGTTGCTGAAAGCTTGGTTAAGAAATTTAATTATAGTTCAGTAATGGAAGTACCAAAAATCGAAAAAATCGTTGTAAATATGGGTGTCGGTGACGCTGTTCAAAACTCTAAAGTGTTAGATAACGCTGTAGAAGAATTAGAACAAATCACTGGTCAAAAACCATTAGTTACAAAAGCTAAAAAATCAGTTGCAACATTCCGTTTACGTGAAGGTATGCCAATCGGTGCTAAAGTTACTTTACGTGGCGAAAGAATGTATGACTTTTTAGATAAATTAATTGCTGTATCATTACCACGTGTTCGTGACTTCCGCGGTGTTTCTAAAACTGCATTCGATGGTCGCGGTAACTACACATTAGGTGTTAAAGAACAATTAATTTTCCCTGAAATTGACTATGACAAAGTATCAAAAGTACGTGGAATGGATATCGTTATCGTAACTACTGCTAACACTGACGAGGAAGCTCGTGAATTGTTAACACAATTCGGTATGCCATTTCAAAAATAATCTCTAAAGGAGGCTAATTAAGTGGCTAAAACTTCAATGGTTGCTAAGCAACAAAAAAAACAAAAGTTCCAAGTACGTGAATATACTCGTTGTGAACGCTGTGGTCGTCCACATTCTGTATATCGTAAATTCAAATTATGCCGTATTTGTTTCCGTGAATTAGCTTATAAAGGCCAAATCCCTGGCGTTCGTAAAGCTAGCTGGTAATAGAAAATAGTCTGAAAGGAGGCAACAATCAATGACAATCAACGATCCAATTGCAGATATGCTAACTCGTGTAAGAAACGCAAACATGGTGCGTCACGATAAATTAGAATTACCTGCTTCTAACATTAAAAAAGAAATTGCTGAAATATTAAAAAGTGAAGGTTTCATTAAAAACGTAGAATACGTTGAAGACGATAAACAAGGTGTAATTCGTTTATTCCTAAAATATGGTCAAAACAATGAACGTGTTATCACAGGATTAAAACGTATTTCTAAACCAGGTTTACGTGTTTATGCTAAAGCTAACGAAGTACCTAAAGTACTTAACGGTTTAGGTATTGCTCTAGTATCAACTTCTGAAGGTGTTATCACTGACAAAGAAGCAAGAAAGCGTAATATCGGTGGAGAAATCTTAGCATACATTTGGTAATAATAAATAAGGAGGTGCGATAACATGAGTCGTGTTGGTAAAAAAATTATTGACATCCCTAGCGACGTAACAGTTAGCATAGAAGGTAACAATGTAACTGTTAAAGGTCCAAAAGGCGAATTATCTAAAACTTTAAACGAAAGAATGACATACAAACAAGATGAAACTACTTTAGAAGTTGTTAGACCTACTGATTCTAAAGATGACAGAACAGTACATGGTACAACTCGTGCTTTAATTAACAATATGATCCAAGGTGTTTCTCAAGGTTTCACAAAAACACTTGAACTTGTTGGTGTTGGTTACCGTGCACAAATGCAAGGTAATGACTTAATTTTAAACGTTGGTTACTCTCACCCAGTAGAAATTAAAGCTGAAGATGGCATTACTTTCACTGTTGAGAAAAACACAACTGTAACTGTAACTGGTATTTCTAAAGAACGCGTTGGTGCTTATGCTTCTAACATCCGTTCAACTAGACCACCAGAACCATACAAAGGTAAAGGTATCCGTTACCAAGGTGAATACGTTCGCCGTAAAGAAGGTAAAACTGGTAAATAATAAATAACTTTCTACAGAAAGGAGTATTGAAATGATCAGCAAAATTGATAAAAACAAAGTACGTTTGAAAAGACATGCACGTGTTCGTACTAAATTATCTGGTACAGCTGAAAAACCTCGTTTAAACGTTTACCGTTCAAACAAACACATCTATGCACAAATCATCGATGATGTTAAAGGTGTAACTTTAGCTCAAGCTTCAACTCAAGATAAAGAAATTGCTAATGCAGAATCTTCAAAAGTTGAATTATCAGCAAAAGTAGGCGAAACAATTGCTAAAAAAGCAAGCGACAAAGGCGTATCAACAATAGTATTCGATCGTGGAGGATATTTATTCCACGGACGTATTAAAGCATTGGCAGATGCAGCTCGCGAAAACGGTTTAGAATTTTAATTTAAAGGAGGGACAATTACATGGCTCGTAGAGAAGAAGAAACTAAAGAATTTGAAGAACGCGTTGTAACGATCAATCGTGTTGCAAAAGTTGTAAAAGGTGGACGTCGTTTCCGTTTCACTGCTTTAGTAGTAGTGGGAGATAAGAATGGCCGCGTTGGCTTTGGAACAGGTAAAGCACAAGAGGTTCCAGAAGCAATCAAAAAAGCTGTTGAAGCAGCTAAAAAAGATTTAGTTGTAGTTCCACGTGTTGAAGGTACTACACCTCATACAATTACAGGAACTTTCAGTTCAGGTAGTGTATTCATGAAACCAGCTGCACCTGGTACAGGTGTTATCGCAGGTGGCCCAGTTCGTGCCGTATTAGAGTTAGCTGGTATTACTGACATCTTAAGTAAATCATTAGGATCTAATACTCCAATTAATATGGTTCGCGCCACTCTTAATGGATTACAAAATCTTAAAAATGCTGAAGAAGTTGCGAAATTACGTGGCAAATCAGTAGAAGAATTATACAATTAAGGAGGGAATAGAGTTATGGCTAAATTACAAATTACCCTCACTCGTAGTGTTATTGGTCGTCCGGAAACACAACGTAAAACTGTTGAAGCTTTAGGTTTGAAAAAAACTAATTCTTCAGTAGTTGTTGAAGATAACCCTGCTATCCGTGGGCAAATCAACAAAGTAAGTCACTTAGTGACTGTAGAAGAAAAATAATTAAGGAGGTGCCGAAATGAAATTACATGAGTTAAAACCAGCTGAAGGTTCTCGTAAAGTACGTAACCGTGTCGGTCGTGGAGCGGCTACAGGCAACGGTAAAACAAGTGGACGTGGACAAAAAGGTCAAAAAGCGCGTTCAGGTGGTAGTGTAAGACCAGGTTTCGAAGGTGGACAATTACCTTTATTCCGTCGTTTACCAAAACGAGGTTTCACTAACATTAATCGTAAAGAATATGCTATTGTTAACTTAGACCAACTTAATAAATTTGAGGAAGGTACTGAAGTAACTCCAGCTTTATTAGTAGAATCTGGCGTAGTTAAAAGTGAAAAATCTGGTATTAAAGTACTAGGTAACGGTTCACTAGAGAAGAAATTGACAGTAAAAGCTCATAAATTCTCTGCTTCTGCAGCAGATGCTATTGATGCTAAAGGTGGAGCACACGAGGTGATCTAATGATTCAAACGCTTGTGAGCTTCTTTAAAACCAAAGAAGTTCGTAACAAGATCTTTTTTACACTCGCAATGTTAGTTATATTCAAAATAGGTACTTATATTCCAGCACCTGGTGTTAATCCAGCTGCCTTTGATAGTCAACAAGGTTCTCAAGGTGTCACTGACTTGTTAAACACGTTTGGTGGCGGTGCCTTGAAGAACTTTTCAATCTTTGCAATGGGTATCATGCCATATATCACTGCATCAATTGTAATGCAGTTGTTACAAATGGATATTGTACCTAAATTCACTGAATGGGCAAAACAAGGTGAAGCTGGAAGGAAAAAATTGAATAATTTTACACGGTATTTTGCAATAATACTTGCGTTCGTCCAATCTATAGGGATGGCGTTCCAATTTAATAACTACTTAAAAGGTCAATTGATCATGGATCAATCGATTACAAGTTATTTATTAATTGCTGTAGTATTAACAGCTGGAACAGCATTTTTAATATGGTTAGGTGAGCAAATTACGCAATTTGGTGTTGGTAATGGTATTTCAATTATTATCTTTGCAGGAATATTATCAACGCTTCCATCATCATTAATTCAATTTTATCAACAAGCATTCGTCGGACAAGATGACGTAACTATGGCTTGGTTAAAAGTAATTGGATTACTAGTTGGAATGGTTTTATTAACGGTTGGTGCAATTTTCGTACTACAAGCTGTACGTAAAATACCAATTCAATATGCGAAGAAACAAACAGCGCAACGATTAGGTTCACAAGCAACATATCTACCTTTAAAAGTCAATTCAGCAGGGGTAATTCCAGTTATCTTTGCAATGGCATTCTTTTTACTACCTAGAACATTAACACTGTTCTTCCCTGATGCTGATTGGGCACAAAAAGTATCAGATGTAGCAAATCCATCTAACAATATTGGAATGATCGTATATGTAGTACTAATTATTGCGTTTACGTATTTCTATGCGTTTGTACAGGTTAATCCTGAAAAGATGGCAGAAAACCTTAAGAAACAAGGAAGTTACGTTCCGGGTATTAGACCTGGAGAACAAACTAAAAAATATATTACTAGAGTACTCTATCGATTAACATTCGTTGGATCAATCTTCTTAGCTGTCATTGCAATTCTACCGATAATTGCAACTAAAGTGATGAGTTTACCGCAATCTATTCAGGTTGGCGGAACGAGTCTTTTAATTGTAATTGGTGTAGCAATTGAAACAATGAAAAGTCTTGAAGCTCAAGTGGGCCAAAAAGAATATAGAGGCTTTGGTGGTAGATAAATTGTAGGAGGGCACTTATGAATATCATTTTAATGGGTTTACCTGGAGCAGGTAAAGGAACTCAAGCGAGTGAAATTGTAAAGAAATTCCCGATTCCACACATATCTACTGGTGACATGTTCAGAAAAGCGATTAAAGATGAGACAGATTTAGGAAAAGAAGCTAAATCGTACATGGATCGTGGAGAATTAGTTCCTGATGAAGTTACTGTGGGTATCGTTAAAGAAAGAATTTCTGAAGACGATGCAAAAAAAGGATTCTTATTAGATGGCTTTCCTCGTACTATTGAACAAGCTGAAGCTTTAAATGACATTATGCAAGAGCTAGGCAGAAGCATTGATGCAGTTATCAATATAGAGGTACCTGAAGAAGAATTAATGAACCGCCTTACAGGTCGTAGAATTTGTGAGACATGCGGTACAACTTATCATCTTGTATTCAATCCTCCAAAAGTAGATGGCGTTTGTGATCTTGATGGTGGTAAATTATACCAACGTGAAGATGATAACCCTGAAACAGTTGCAAATCGTTTAAGCGTTAATGTAAAACAATCTAAACCAATTTTATCTTACTATCAAGATAAAGGTGTACTTGAAAACATTGACGGTTCTAAAGATATTAAAGAAGTTACTTCTGACGTTATTAATATCTTAGACGACTTAAAGTAGAATCAACTTAGTACGGTCTATGTATTGCAGTCATCATAGTTTGAGTAAGTATTAACGTATTGAAAAAATAAATGTGAGTGAGCTATAGCGAAAGTAATTCTTTTATTTTTGTTGAACTTATTAACACGCACTGATAGACACGTATGGTTATAGTTGATTGTTCACGATAACCAACTATAGTAAAAAGGGGGAAGTTAATAAATGGCTAAACAAGATGTAATCGAATTAGAAGGTACAGTATTAGATACTTTACCAAACGCTATGTTTAAAGTAGAATTAGAAAATGGTCACGAGATTTTGGCACACGTAAGTGGTAAAATTAGAATGAATTATATTCGTATTCTACCTGGCGACAAAGTAACAGTAGAAATGTCTCCGTATGATTTAACACGCGGAAGAATTACGTATCGTTATAAATAATCGTCACTCCATAATATAGGGAGGTATAAAAATGAAAGTAAGACCATCAGTAAAACCAATTTGCGAAAAATGTAAAGTCATTAAACGTAAAGGTAAAGTCATGGTAATTTGTGAAAACCCAAAACACAAACAAAAACAAGGTTAATAAAAGAGAGGTGTAAATAAATATGGCACGTATAGCAGGAATTGATATCCCACGTGAAAAGCGTATTGTTATTTCTTTAACTTACGTATATGGTATCGGTACTACAACAGCACAAAAAATTGTAGAAGAAGCTAATGTTTCAGCAGATACTCGCGTAAAAGACTTAACAGACGATGAATTAGGTCGTATCCGTGAAGTTGTAGATAGTTATAAAGTAGAAGGTGACTTACGTCGTGAGCAAAACTTAAACATCAAACGTTTAATGGAAATCTCATCTTATCGTGGAATCCGTCACCGTCGTGGATTACCAGTGCGCGGACAAAAAACTAAAAACAACGCACGTACTCGTAAAGGCCCAGTTAAAACTGTAGCTAACAAGAAAAAATAATAGGTAAAGGAGGCAAATTTTAAATGGCACGTAAACAAGTATCTCGTAAACGTAGAGTGAAAAAGAATATTGAAAATGGTGTGGCACACATCCGTTCAACATTCAACAATACAATCGTAACAATCACTGATGAATTTGGTAATGCTTTATCATGGTCATCAGCAGGTGCACTTGGATTCAAAGGATCTAAAAAATCAACTCCATTTGCAGCACAAATGGCAGCTGAAACTGCATCAAAATCAGCAATGGAACATGGTTTAAAATCTGTAGAAGTTACAGTAAAAGGACCTGGACCAGGCCGTGAATCAGCTATCCGTGCATTACAATCAGCTGGTTTAGAAGTAACTGCAATCCGTGACGTTACTCCAGTACCACATAATGGTTGTCGTCCACCAAAACGTCGTCGCGTATAATTTATTGTTATTGTCGCAGGTCACTGAGAAATACAGTATTAATCTAGTCGACGTACTTAAGGAGGATATTTGTAAATGATAGAAATCGAAAAACCTAGAATTGAAACAATTGAAATTAGTGAAGATGCTAAATTCGGTAAGTTCGTTGTTGAACCACTAGAACGTGGCTACGGTACTACACTAGGAAACTCCTTACGTCGTATCCTACTATCTTCATTACCAGGTGCAGCCGTAAAATATATCGAAATTGAAGGTGTACTTCACGAGTTTTCTGCAATAGATAATGTGGTTGAAGATGTTTCTACAATCATAATGAACGTTAAAAAATTAGCGTTAAAAATCTATTCTGAAGAAGAGAAAACACTAGAAATCGATGTTAAAGATGAAGGCGAAGTAACTGCAAGTGACATTACTCATGATAGTGATGTTGAGATTTTAAATCCTGAACTTAAATTGGCAACTGTATCTAAAGGTGGTCATTTAAAAATCCGTCTTGTTGCAAATAAGGGTAGAGGTTACGCATTAGCTGAACAAAATAACACTAGTGATTTACCAATTGGAGTAATTCCTGTTGATTCACTTTATTCACCTGTTGAGCGTGTAAACTATACAGTAGAAAATACACGTGTAGGACAAAGTAGTGATTTTGATAAACTAACATTAGATGTGTGGACAAATGGATCTATTACACCACAAGAATCAGTTTCATTAGCTGCTAAGATAATGACTGAACACTTAAACATCTTTGTTGGATTAACTGATGAAGCACAAAATGCTGAAATCATGATTGAAAAAGAAGAAGATCAAAAAGAAAAAGTACTAGAAATGTCTATTGAAGAATTAGACTTATCCGTGCGTTCATACAATTGTTTAAAACGTGCAGGTATTAATTCTGTTCAAGAATTAGCTGATAAATCTGAAGCTGATATGATGAAAGTACGTAATTTAGGTCGTAAATCTTTAGAAGAAGTGAAATACAAACTTGAAGATTTAGGTTTAGGCTTAAGAAAAGAAGATTAATTAAAAAGGAGGTCAACTCATGGGTTACAGAAAATTAGGTCGTACTTCTGATCAACGTAAAGCAATGTTACGTGATTTAGCTACTTCACTTATCGTTAGTGAGCGTATCGAAACTACAGAAGCACGTGCAAAAGAACTACGTAGTATTGTAGAGAAATTGATCACTTTAGGTAAAAAAGGCGATTTAGCTTCTCGTCGTAATGCTATTAAAACTTTGCGCAATGTTGAAATTCTAAACGAAGATGAAACTACGCAAACTGCAGTACAAAAATTATTCGGTGAAATTGCTGAACGTTATGCTGAGCGCCAAGGTGGCTACACTCGCATTCTTAAAGCAGGTCCACGTCGCGGTGACGGTGCTGAATCAGTAATTATCGAATTAGTATAATTTTAATATAAAATATACGTGCTACTACGTATAAAGCAAATGAGTGCAACGATAATGTTTGCCACATACAAATATTGTCTAGCTCAGAGTACCCCATCTAACCAAATAATGTTTAAAGCGTGAACTCAATATTTGATGGGGTGCGCGCTTTTTTATTTAAGCTATAGTGTGAGCTATGGCTTTTTTTATTTATATAAGTAAATCATCTTATCTATTCAGAAGATATACATTGACTATAAAATCATGTAAAATAGAACAGGTATATAAAGCTTTTAGGAGGAGTCTAAATGGGAGACATATCAACACCTATAGTACAATTTAACGATGTTTCATTTAACTATAAAAGTGATGAACCTTTAGCATTGAGTGATGTCTCCTTCTCTATTCCTAAAGGAAAGTGGACATCTATTGTAGGACATAATGGTTCCGGCAAATCTACTATTGCAAAATTAATGGTAGGTATTGAGAAGGCCACTAGTGGAGAGGTATTATATGATGGCCAAGTAGTAAATGAAAATTTATTAACGGAAGTACGTCAAAATGTAGGAATCGTCTTTCAAAATCCAGAAAATCAATTTGTTGGTGCTACAGTTGAGTTTGATGTTGCCTTTGGGTTAGAAAATCAAGGAATCTCACATGCTGAAATGCATCAAGTGGTTCCACAGGCATTGGCAGAAGTAGATATGACTGAGTATGCTCAAAATGAGCCGCAATCATTATCTGGTGGACAAAAACAACGTGTAGCAATTGCAGGGGTTTTAGCGTTAAATGCGCAAGTTATCGTATTGGATGAGGCTACTTCAATGTTAGATCCTGAGGGAAGACAATATTTGAATCAATTAATTAGACAAGTAAACGCAGAAAAAGAAGTAACGATTATTTCAATCACACATGATTTGTCTGAAGCTATGGAGGCGGATCACTTAATAGTGTTAGATAAAGGGACGGTATTCCATAGTGGTTCCCCAGAGGAGATATTTAATCAAGGTTCAGCGCTTAAAGATATTGGCCTCGATTTACCATTTTCTATGCGCATACATGAACTATTAGGATATCCTTTAGAATACGTTACTTATCAAGGATTGGTGGATAAACTATGACTGTTAATTTTAATCACGTTAATTTCATTTATCAACAGGGAACGCCGTATGAGTATCAAGCACTTAATAATATAGTGACTGAATTCCAAGATGGTAAATATTATGCGATAATTGGACAAACAGGTTCCGGAAAATCTACTTTAATTCAACATTTTAATGGTTTGTTAAAACCGACATCTGGCAAAATGCAATTTAATGAAGTAACAATTCAGCGTAAAACCAAAGATAAGCACTTACGTACGATTCGTAAAAATGTAGGGATGGTTTTTCAATTTCCTGAATCTCAATTATTTGAAGATACAATTGAGAGAGAGATAACATTTGGACCGAAAAATTTTGGTATGGATGTTGAAAAAGTTAAGCATAAAGCCTTTCAATTATTGTTAGACTTTGGTTTTACAAGAGAAGTGATGTCACAATCGCCCTTTCAAATGTCAGGTGGTCAAATGCGCAAAATAGCATTGACTGCTATTTTAGCAATGGACCCTGATATTATTATTCTTGATGAACCGACTGCTGGATTAGATCCACAAAGCCGCAAGCAAATTATGGAAAAAATTAAACATTTACAGCAACAAGAACAAAAAACTATTATTTTAGTTTCCCACGAAATGAATGACGTTGCACGTTATGTCGAAGAAGTAAAGATAATGAGGCAAGGACATATTGTACACACATGTACGCCAGAAGAGTTATTTGCTGATAAAGCATATGTTGAACAATTACATTTAGCAGTACCAGATATTGTCCAATTACAAAGAGATATTGAGCAGAAACATAATATACATTTTGATAAATTAGCATTAACAGAACAGTCGTTTGTAAAAATGTATAAGGAGTGGCAAAACAATGAAAGATAAGTTTATTATTGGAAGATATTTGCCGCTTAATACTTTTATTCATCATATAGATCCTAGAGCAAAATTAATATTTGTCTTTCTCTTCATTATTTTAATTTTTCTGGCACATTCATTTGCTACATATGCATGGCTATTTGTATTAATTATTTCCATTTTAAAAGCTGCGAGGATACAGTTATGGTATCTTATTAAAGGTTTAACACCAATTTGGATTTTTCTCATCTTCACATTTATCATGCATTTATTTTTAACTAAAGGTGGCACACGATTAGTTGAAATAGGCTTTATTTCTATTGATACAGAGGGTATTTTAGAGGGAATATTTATTGTTTTGAGATTGATGTTTATTATGATGATTTCAACAATTATGACACTCACAACAAGCCCTATAGATCTGACAGATGCCTTTGAAAAATTATTAGCCCCTTTAAAACTAATTAAGATACCTGTACATCAATTAAGTATGATGATGTCGATTGCATTGAGATTTATACCTACGTTAATGGTTGAACTAGATAAAATTATCTTATCACAAAAATCACGGGGATCTGAAATTAGCGCAGGCAGTATAGTGAATCGAGTACGGGCATTTATTCCTTTACTAATTCCATTATTTATATCTGCATTTCAACGTGCCGAAGATTTGGCTATTGCTATGGAAGTGAGAGGCTATGATACTCACGCTATTAGGTCTAGTTATCGCAAGCTAGAATGGAAGCAAACTGACACATTAGTTATATTAACAATTATCCCCATTATAATTGTTTTAATTTTGTTGAAATATTTAGGAGTGTAAATCATGCGTATATTAGTTAAAATTTCATATTTAGGAACACAGTTTATGGGTTTTCAAATTCAGCAATCAGGTAGAACTGTGCAGCAACAATTTGAAAAAATCTTAAAACGCATGCATAAGCGACATGTTCGTATTCACCCGACAAGTAGGACTGATAGAGGTGTCCATGCGTTAGAACAATATTTTCATTTTGATACGGAGTTAAATATTGCACCAGAAAAGTGGAAATATGCTATGAATAGTGCCTTACCAGATGATATACTTGTGCATGATGTAACTGTTGTGGATGATGAATTTCATTGTAGATATGACTGTTTAGGAAAGTCGTATCGTTATAAAGTGTATCAAACTTCACAGCGTGATCCATTCCAAAGTGGCTTAAAAACGCACGTAAATGTCCAGTTAGATTTAACTAAAATGAATCAAGCTGCACAAGCTTTTGTTGGCACACATGATTTCACAGGATTTTGTTCCCAAAAAACAGAAGTAGAAAGTAAAGTTAGAACTTTATATCAAAGTGAAATTATAGCTAACTCAGATGGTTTTGACTATGTCGTTACCGGATCAGGTTTTTTATATAATATGGTTAGAGTATTGGTGGCATTTTTAATTGAAGTAGGTAAAGGCAAACGGCAGCCTGAAGATGTTCCCCGCTTGCTCGAATCTAAAGATAGAAATGAAGTGCCATTTACTGCACCTGCAGAAGGACTTTATTTAGAGCATGTTTATTTGTCAGAAGCAACACTATTAGAAGATTTTGGAAATGACATAACAATTCACAGAAAAAAATCATTACAAAATGACTAAATTAGATTGACAAATAGACATAAAAATTATAAGATTACTAACGGTATTGTTTTATATCACCCCACGATAAGCCCCGGAAACTTATTGTGTTACTAGATATATAAGCAGGTAGAACAACAGTTAACAAATAAATGAAATCTCAGCTTTACATCGTAACAAATTATGTACTAACAAAAGACGAAACATTTATTTCTTAGGAGGACAATTATTATGCGTCAAACATTTATGGCTAATGAAGCAAACATTGAGCGCAAATGGTATGTTATTGATGCTGAAGGACAAACATTAGGTCGTTTATCTTCAGAAGTAGCAACTATCTTACGCGGTAAAAATAAAGCAACTTACACACCACACGTTGATACAGGTGATTATGTAATCATCATCAATGCTGGTAAAATCCAATTCACTGGAAACAAAGCACAAGACAAAGTTTACTATCGTCACTCAAATCATCCAGGCGGTATCAAATCAGTTACTGCTGGTGAATTAAGAGAAAAAAATCCAGAACGTTTACTTGAAACTTCAATTAAAGGTATGTTACCAAGCACTCGTTTAGGCGAAAAACAAGGCAAAAAATTATTTGTATATGGTGGCGCTGAACATCCACACGCTGCACAACAACCAGAAAACTACGAGTTACGTGGTTAATTAAAAGGAGGAAATTACATTGGCACAAGTTGAATATAAAGGCACAGGCCGTCGTAAAAACTCAGTAGCACGTGTACGTTTAGTACCAGGTGAAGGTAACATGACAGTTAATGGTCGTGACGTACGTGACTACTTACCATTTGAATCATTAATTTTAGACATTAACCAAGCATTCGACGTTACAGAAACAAAAGGTAACTACGATGTATTAGTAAATGTTCACGGTGGAGGATTCACTGGACAAGCACAAGCTATCCGTCACGGAATCTCTCGTGCATTATTAGAAGCAGATCCTGAATACAGATCTTCATTAAAACGTGCTGGATTACTTACACGTGACCCACGTATGAAAGAACGTAAAAAACCAGGTCTTAAAAAAGCACGTCGTTCACCACAATTCTCAAAACGTTAAT
>ERZ1023497.37-NODE-37-length-73171-cov-38.218270_pt1 | contig 73171 bp, 60 predicted proteins | sample MGYA00380543_ERZ1023497 | MGnify/ENA primary metagenome ERZ1023497 (study PRJEB33173, sample SAMEA4830384) | metagenome | study: EMG produced TPA metagenomics assembly of the PRJEB25223 data set... | reverse complement strand
GCCATAAGAAGATTATACCACATTGTGTACTATTTTTGGTTCATTTTACTATATTAGATTGAAATAAGATACGAACAGCTTGATTAGGGAAATCAAATTAATTTCTAGAAATATTTTAGCATCCACGATGTACTATTATAGTTTCAATTTACTATAGTTCAATCATTCTATCAAGAATATTGAATATATAAAGGCACGTAATATTAAAACTTCTTCTGATATCGAATTAGAGTCCGATGTTGATGGCGATAAATCAGACAATCTACTCGTCGACATTAAGATACTGGGACAACACATTGAAGTGTATTCCGTACCTAAGAAACAATCATAAAACTCAAAGTCTTGCTACCGAGGCTTTTTTATTATGTGATTTTCAGTAGCCAGACTTATTCTATCTAATACAAGTAAAGCTAAGTATTTAAGATTTAGCAGATGATGAAGAAAAGAAAGGATGGCCTAAATATTTTAACAGATTTACGAGGCTAATCATGGTATAATATAGGGTGATGAAAAATTCCAACGAGGCTGAGATGAAATTACTTTATACTGATATTCGAACTTCTTTGACAGAAATTCTAACAAGAGAGGCAGAAGAGCTAGTTGCAGCTGGCAAGCGGGTCTTCTACATTGCCCCCAACTCTCTTTCTTTTGAAAAGGAACGCGCCGTGCTGGAATGCTTGTCCCAGCAGGCTTCTTTTTCGATTACCGTCACGCGCTTTGCTCAAATGGCTCGTTATCTGGTCTTGAATGATTTACCAGTTAAAACTACTCTTGATGATATCGGTCTTGGGTTGGCCTTTTACAAATGCCTTGCCGAACTCGATCCCAAGGACTTGCGTGTTTATGGCGCTATTAAGCAGGATCCTCAATTGATCCAGCAGTTAATTGAGCTTTACCATGAGATGACCAAATCTCAGATGAATTTTTTGGACTTGGAGAATTTAACAGATGAGGATAAGAGGGCGGATTTACTCTTGATTTTTGAGAAAGTAACAGCCTATCTTAATCAAGGGCAGTTAGCCCAGGGAAGTCAGTTGTCCCATTTGATTGAGGCTATTGAGAATGACAAGGTAAGTAGTGATTTTAATCAAATCGCCTTGGTCATTGACGGCTTTACTCGTTTTTCTGCTGAGGAAGAGCGGGTTGTGGACTTACTTCACGGCAAAGGTGCTGAGATTGTTATCGGGGCTTATGCTAGTAAGAAAGCCTATACCAGTCCTTTTAGCGAGGGCAATCTCTACCAAGCCAGCGTAAAATTTCTCCATCATCTGGCTTCTAAATACCAAACGCCCGCTCAGGACTGTTCTCAAACTCATGAGAAGATGGATAGTTTTGACAAGGCCTCTCGTTTGTTGGAGTCTTCTTATGACTTTTCAGAACTCGCTTTGGATGTCGATGAGAAAGACCGTGAAAATTTACAAATCTGGTCTTGTTTGACGCAAAAGGAGGAGTTGGAGCTAGTAGCCCGTAGCATTCGTCAGAAATTACATGAGAACTCAGACCTGAGCTACAAGCATTTTCGTATTCTCTTGGGGGATGTAGCTTCTTACCAGTTATCTCTCAAAACCATTTTTGACCAGTATCAGATTCCTTTTTATCTTGGTAGAAGCGAAGCCATGGCTCATCATCCCTTGACTCAGTTTGTCGAGTCTATTTTAGCTTTAAAACGTTACCGTTTTCGTCAGGAGGATTTGATTAATCTTCTTAGAACTGACTTGTATACTGACCTCAGTCAGTCTGATATTGATGCTTTTGAGCAATATATCCGCTATCTTGGTATCAATGGCTTGCCAGCCTTTCAGCAAATCTTCACCAAATCCCACCATGGAAAATTTAATCTTGAGCGTTTGAATGTCCTCCGCCTGAGAATTTTAGCACCTCTTGAAACCCTCTTTGCCAGCCGAAAACAAAAGGCTGAAAACCTCCTACAAAAATGGAGTGTCTTTCTAAAAGAAGGAGCTGTGACCAAGCAGTTACAAGATTTGACAACCACTTTGGAAGCTGTAGAACAGGAAAGACAAGCCGAAGTTTGGAAGGCTTTCTGCCATGTTTTAGAACAATTTGCGACTGTTTTTGCTGGTTCACAGGTTAGTCTGGAAGACTTCCTAGCCTTGCTCCATTCTGGAATGAGTTTGTCCCAATACCGTACCATTCCAGCAACAGTGGACACTGTTCTAGTGCAGAGTTACGATTTGATTGTACCATTGACTGCTGATTTTGTCTACGCTATTGGACTAACTCAGGACAATTTACCAAAAATTTCTCAAAACACCAGTCTTCTGACAGATGAAGAAAGGCAAAATCTAAACCAAGCGACCGAAGAAGGCGTTCAATTACTGATTGCCAGCAGTGAAAATCTCAAGAAAAATCGCTACACTATGCTTTCCTTGGTCAATTCTGCTCGTAAGCAGTTGTTCTTGTCGGCTCCAAGCCTTTTTAACGAAAGTGAAAGTAAGGAATCTGCCTATCTTCAAGAGTTGATCCATTTTGGATTTAGGCGGAGAGAGAAGAGGATGAATCACAAAGGACTGTCTAAGGAGGATATGGGGTCCTATCACAGTCTTTTGTCTAGTCTGATTGCCTATCACCAGCAGGGTGAGATGAGCGATACTGAGCAAGATTTGACTTTTGTCAAGGTTCTGTCGCGTGTCATAGGTAAAAAACTAGATCAGCAAGGTCTGGAAAATCCAGCCATCCCAATCAGTCCAAGCAGCAAGACCTTAGCCAAGGACACCTTGCAAGCTCTCTATCCTGCCAAACAGGAGTTTTACCTGTCTACGTCGGGTTTGACAGAGTTTTATCGCAATGAATACAGTTATTTCCTACGCTACGTTTTAGGCTTGCAGGAGGAATTACGTTTGCGTCCTGATGCCCGTAGTCACGGGAATTTCTTGCATCGTATCTTTGAACGCGCCTTGCAGTTGCCTAATGAAGATTCCTTTGACCAACGTCTAGAACAAGCTATTCAAGAAACCAGTCAAGAACGCGAATTTGAAGCTATTTATCAAGAAAGTTTGGAAGCCCAGTTTACCAAGGAAGTTTTGCTTGATGTTGCACGGACAACTGGACATATTCTCCGACACAATCCAGCCATCGAAACAATCAAAGAAGAAGCAAATTTTGGTGGAAAAGACCAAGCCTTTATTCAATTAGACAATGGACGCAGTGTCTTTGTACGAGGCAAGGTGGACCGGATTGACCGTTTGAAAGCTGATGGAGCGATAGGAGTAGTAGACTACAAGTCGAGTCTAACTCAGTTCCAGTTTCCTCATTTCTTTAATGGACTCAATTCCCAACTGCCAACCTATCTAGCTGCCCTAAAAAGAGAAGGGGAGCAGAACTTTTTCGGTGCTATGTACTTGGAAATGGCTGAGCCTGTCCAATCTTTGATGGCCGTTAAAAGTCTGGCAGGTGCAGTAGTAGAAGCCAGCAAGTCAATGAAATACCAAGGCCTCTTTTTAGAAAAAGAAAGCAGTCATTTGGGCGAATTTTACAATAAAAACAAGGCCAATCAGCTGACGGATGAGGAATTCCAGCTCCTACTGGACTACAATGCCCATCTTTACAAGAAAGCGGCTGAGAAGATTTTAGAAGGCCAGTTCGCTATCAATCCCTATACCGAAAATGGCAGAAGCATTGCTCCATGCGTCCAGCAACATCAAGCCATCACAGGCTTTGAAGCCAATTACCATTTGGGTCAAGCCCGTTTCCTAGAAAAGTTGGACTTAGCTGATGGCAAGCGTCTGGTTGGAGAAAAACTCAAGCAAGCTTGGCTTGAAAAAATAAGAGAGGAGTTGAATCGATGAAGCTTATTCCCTTTTTAAGTGAGGAGGAGATTCAAAAACTGCAAGAAGCAGAAGCAAATTCGAGCAAGGAACAGAAGAAAACTGCCGAGCAAATCGAAGCTATCTACACTTCTGGCCAGAATATCCTGGTCTCAGCATCGGCTGGTTCTGGAAAGACCTTTGTCATGGCAGAGCGCATTCTGGACCAATTGGCGCGTGGTGTCGAAATTTCTCAACTCTTTATCTCAACCTTTACCGTCAAGGCTGCAACTGAACTTAAAGAACGTTTAGAGAAAAAAATCAGCAAGAAAATCCAAGAAACAGATGATGTCGAGCTCAAACAACACTTGGGTCGCCAGTTGGCAGACCTACCCAACGCTGCCATCGGAACCATGGACTCTTTCACACAAAAATTCCTTGGCAAACATGGTTATCTGCTTGATATTGCACCTAATTTCCGTATTTTACAAAACCAAAGCGAGCAACTTCTTCTCGAAAACGAAGTCTTTCATGAGGTCTTTGAAGCGCATTACCAAGGTAAACAGAAAGAGACCTTTAGTCATTTGCTGAAAAACTTTGCTGGGCGTGGCAAGGACGAACGGGGTCTGCGCCAGCAGGTCTATAAAATCTATGACTTCCTCCAATCCACCAGCAATCCTCAAAAGTGGCTGAGTGACTCTTTCCTCAAAGGCTTTGAGAAAGCTGATTTTACCAGTGAAAAAGAAAAACTGACTGAGCAAATCAAACAAGCCCTTTGGGATTTGGAAAGCTTTTTCCGTTACCATCTGGATAACGATGCCAAGGAGTTTGCAAAGGCTGCCTATTTAGAAAATGTTCAGTTAATTCTGGATGAAATTGTCTCCCTAAATCAGGAGTCCGATAGTCAGGCTTATCAGGCAGTGCTTGCGCATGTTGTCGCCATCTCTAAGGAGAAAAACGGTCGAGCTCTGACTAATGCCAGCCGTAAGGCTGATTTGAAGCCCCTGGCTGATGCCTACAACGAAGAGAGAAAGACCCAGTTTGCTAAACTAGGACAATTATCAGACCAGATAACCATTATCGACTATCAAGAACGTTATCATGGAGACACTTGGAAACTAGCTAAAACCTTCCAATCTTTCATGAGCGATTTTGTGGAGGCTTATCGTCAGAGAAAACGACAGGAAAATGCCTTTGAATTCGCTGATATCAGCCATTACACCATTGAGATTTTAGAGAATTTCCCACAAGTTCGTGAGTCTTATCAGGAGCGCTTCCATGAAGTCATGGTCGATGAGTATCAGGATACCAACCATATTCAAGAACGAATGCTGGAATTGTTGTCTAATGGCCACAATCGCTTTATGGTGGGAGATATCAAGCAATCCATCTATCGTTTCCGTCAGGCAGACCCGCAGATTTTCAATGAGAAATTCCAACGCTATGCGCAAAATCCCCAAGAAGGCAAGCTCATTCTCCTCAAGGAAAATTTCCGTAGTAGTTCAGAAGTGCTGTCAGCAACCAATGATGTCTTTGAACGTCTCATGGACCAAGAGGTCGGCGAAATCAACTATGATAACATGCACCAGCTTGTTTTTGCCAATACCAAACTGACTCCCAATCCAGACAACAAGGCCGAATTTCTCCTCTACGACAAGGACGATACAGGTGAGGAAGAAGAGAGTCAAACAGAAACGAAACTAACAGGCGAAATGCGCTTAGTTATCAAGGAGATTCTTAAACTTCATCAGGAAAAAGGTGTTGCCTTTAAGGAAATTGCCCTTCTGACCTCTAGTCGTAATCGTAATGACCAAATTCTACTTGCCCTGTCTGAGTACGGGATTCCTGTCAAAACTGACGGAGAGCAAAACAATTATCTCCAATCCCTAGAAGTGCAAGTCATGCTAGACACCCTTCGTGTCATTCACAATCCCCTGCAAGACTACGCCTTGGTTGCCCTTATGAAGTCTCCAATGTTTGGTTTTGATGAGGATGAGCTAGCACGTTTGTCCCTTCAGAAAGCAGAGGATAAAGCCCACGAAAATCTCTATGAGAAACTGGTCAATGCACAAAAAAAGGCAAGTAGTCAAAAAGGCTTGATTCACACAGCTCTAGCTGAAAAACTAAAACAATTCATGGATATCCTAGCTTCTTGGCGCTTGTATGCCAAACCCCACTCTCTCTATGACTTGATTTGGAAGATTTACAACGACCGTTTTTATTATGACTATGTTGGGGCTTTGCCGAATGGTCCTGCTAGGCAGGCCAATCTCTATGCCCTAGCACTGCGTGCTGATCAATTTGAAAAGAGCAATTTCAAAGGTTTGTCGCGTTTTATTCGTATGATTGACCAAGTCTTAGAAGCCCAGCACGATTTGGCAAGCGTGGCCGTCGCACCGCCAAAAGATGCAGTAGAGCTCATGACCATCCACAAGAGTAAAGGGCTGGAGTTTCCTTACGTCTTTATCCTCAATATGGATCAAGATTTCAACAAGCAAGACTCTATGTCAGAAGTCATTCTCAGTCGTCAGAATGGTCTTGGTGTCAAATATATTGCCAAGATGGAGACAGGGGCAGTAGAAGACCACTATCCTAAAACCATCAAACTCTCCATTCCTAGTCTGACCTATAGGCAGAACGAAGAGGAATTACAGCTAGCAAGCTATTCTGAGCAGATGCGTTTGCTGTATGTTGCTATGACGCGGGCTGAGAAAAAGCTCTATCTTGTCGGCAAGGGTTCTCGTGAAAAGCTGGAAGCCAAGCAATACCCAGCAGCCAAAAATGGGAAACTAAATAGCAATACTAGACTGCAAGCACGGAATTTCCAAGATTGGCTTTGGGCTATCAGTAAAGTGTTTACTAAGGACAAGCTCAACTTTAGTTATCGTTTTATTGGCGAAGATCAGTTGACCAGAGAAGCTATCGGAGAGTTGGAAACCAAGAGTCCTCTCCAAGATAGCTCCCAAGCAGACAATCGTCAGTCAGATACTATCAAAGAAGCTCTGGAAATGCTGAAGGAGGTGGAAGTTTATAATACTCTTCACCGCGCAGCTATTGAACTTCCTAGTGTTCAAACCCCAAGTCAAATCAAGAAATTCTACGAACCAGTTATGGATATGGAAGGTGTCGAGATTGCTGGTCAAGGTCAGTCAGTAGGCAAGAAAATCAGCTTTGATTTGCCAGATTTTTCAACCAAAGAAAAGGTAACTGGAGCTGAGATTGGTAGTGCTACTCACGAACTCATGCAGAGAATTGACCTCAGCCAGCAACTAACCCTTGCTAGCCTAACAGAAACACTCAAACAAGTTCAAACTAGCCAAGCTGTCAGAGACAAGATCAATCTTGATAAAATTCTTGCTTTCTTTGACACAGTACTCGGTCAGGAAATTCTTGCTAATACCGACCATCTCTATCGCGAGCAACCTTTCTCCATGCTCAAACGAGACCAAAATAGTCAGGAAGACTTTGTTGTCCGTGGTATCCTTGATGGCTATCTGCTTTACGAAAACAAAATTGTTCTGTTCGACTACAAGACAGACCGCTATGATGAACCAAGTCAACTCGTAGACCGCTATCGTGGTCAGTTAGCTCTATACGAAGAGGCTTTATCACGAGCCTATTCGATTGAAAATATTGAAAAATACTTGATTTTACTCGGTAAAGACGAGGTTCAAGTTGTAAAAGTATAACTTATACTCTTCGAAAATCTCTTCAAACCACGTCAGCTCTATCTACAACCTCAAAACAGTGTTTTGAGCTGATTGCGGCTAGCTTTCTAGTTTGCTCTTTGATTTTTATTGAGTATTAGAAAGGAGACCTCATGACACTTCCAGTTAGAAAATCCCTGCACGATGCAGTTTTACAGGCTTCGAAAGCGGATACTTGGGAACAAGCTACCAAGGAATGGAATGAAGTTTCCTTGATTTTTAACGGTATCGGCCGTAGCAATTGTGTCTGTGGAAATGCCATCAAATACGCTTATGAACTCTTTAACGGTGTCACAGGCCAACGCCTCTTTCCAATTGGTAGCGACTGTGTTCGTCATTTTCATCGATTGTCCCTTGACCAGCAATTGGAAGAGGAAGAAAAACTGCTCAGAAAGGTTGAAAATCTAACCAGAAAAGCTCAGAAAAAGGAAAAAATCAAGGTCAATAAAAGTGACTTTGACGAGCGACTTCTAAAATGGCTCTGGGAAAAAGGTGTTTTCAAACCCAATCGTGGCAATCAATTTGCGCCTGAGAGAGACTACCAGCTTTTCCTAGAAGTCTTTCAGGGAGGAAGTTGGACCAAGGCGGAACCAAAGAAAAAGGCTCGGATGGAAGAAGTCCTTGAAAAGTGTATCAAACCCTTTTTACTTGGGAAATCGGATGACCAACTCTACCTTGTCAAGCTAGGCAAGGAGAAAATTGACTACGAACAAGAACTCCGTATCCAGGCAGAGAAAGAACGCAAGAAGAGGGATAAAATCGCCAAGCAATATGCAGACAATCTGGTTCTAGCCATGGGACCCGCAGAGCGTGCTTATCAAGATTACTTTGGCTTTACAGAGACCCTGACTCAAGAAGAACGCAAGTGGGAAAAAATTCTTTTTGGTAAAAATAGAGCAGAACGGGCTATCAAGGCCAAACAATACCAAAAAGAGCTGGAAAAAGACCAACGAATTGCCAGTCAGGATCCAATTGAAAGAAAACAGAAACAGACTTGGCTCCTCAATTCCTATTTTCGTGAGCTTCCTGAAGAAAAAGCTCGATTTTCTAGGCTCTTATTAGAATATCGAAAAAATGGTGAAGTACCCTTTTCAACTGAATACCTGTCAGATCATCTCATCGACTTTTTCTATAAAATGAAAGCCTTTGAATTTGAAATCGCACCAGAACAAGTCCGAGATTTTCTAAAAAAAAGCCTGCAGGAAGACTATCGCTCATCAGCACAAGGAAGCTGGATAGAAGGAATTCTCCTCAACTGCCTCAAACCATTTTTAGAACGATTAGTGATATGAGTAACACCTACCGTGTAAATTTCATGGTAGGTGTTATTGTACCCCCAAATAATATAAAACAAAGTATGAAAGCGCATCTCAATTTTAAGACTTTTTTGTAAATTAAGAGTATAATTAAGGTATACTGCCTTTTCTATAGATAATAGATAATACACTAATATAATAAAGGTCTTTGTAACATATATAAATTTTATTTCAAGGAGGAATAATGGAAAAGTATTTTGGTGAAAAACAAGAGCGTTTTTCATTTAGAAAATTATCAGTAGGACTTGTATCTGCAACGATTTCAAGTTTATTTTTTATGTCTGTATTAGCTAGTTCATCTGTGGATGCTCAAGAAACTGCGGGAGTTCACTATAAATATGTGGCAGATTCAGAGCTATCATCAGAAGAAAAGAAGCAGCTTGTCTATGATATTCCGACATACGTGGAGAATGATGATGAAACTTATTATCTTGTTTATAAGTTAAATTCTCAAAATCAACTGGCGGAATTACCAAATACTGGAAGCAAGAATGAGAGGCAAGCCCTAGTTGCTGGTGCTAGCTTAGCTGCTCTGGGAATTTTAATTTTTGCTGTTTCCAAGAAAAAGGTTAAGAATAAAACGGTATTACATTTAGTATTGGTTGCGGGAATAGGAAATGGTGTCTTAGTTTCAGTCCATGCTTTAGAAAATCATCTTTTGCTAAATTACAATACGGACTATGAATTGACCTCTGGAGAAAAATTACCTCTTCCTAAAGAGATTTCAGGTTACACTTATATTGGATATATCAAAGAGGGAAAAACGACTTCTGATTTTGAAGTAAGTAATCAAGAAAAATCAGCAGCCACTCCTACAAAACAACAAAAGGTGGATTATAATGTTACACCAAATTTTGTAGACCATCCATCAACAGTACAAGCTATTCAGGAACAAACACCTGTTTCTTCAACTAAGCCGACAGAAGTTCAAGTAGTTGAAAAACCTTTCTCTACTGAATTAATCAATCCAAGAAAAGAAGAGAAACAATCTTCAGATTCTCAAGAACAATTAGCCGAACATAAGAATCTAGAAACGAAGAAAGAGGAGAAGATTTCTCCAAAAGAAAAGACTGGGGTAAATACATTAAATCCACAGGATGAAGTTTTATCAGGTCAATTGAACAAACCTGAACTCTTATATCGTGAGGAAACTATAGAGATAAAAATAGATTTTCAAGAAGAAATTCAAGAAAATCCTGATTTAGTTGAAGGAATTGTAAGAGTAAAACAAGAAGGTAAATTAGGTAAGAAAGTTGAAATCGTCAGAATATTCTCTGTAAACAAGGAAGAAGTTTCGCGAGAAATTGTTTCAACTTCAACGACTGCGCCTAGTCCAAGAATAGTCGAAAAAGGTACTAAAAAAACTCAAGTTATAAAGGAACAACCTGAGACTGGTGTAGAACATAAGGACGTACAGTCTGGAGCTATTGTTGAACCCGCAATTCAGCCTGAGTTGCCCGAAGCTGTAGTAAGTGACAAAGGCGTACCAGAAGTTCAACCAGCGTTGTCCAAAGCAGTTATAACCGACAAAGGTGAGACTGAGGTTCAACCAGAGTCGCCAGATACTGTGGTAAGTGATAAAGGTGAACCTGAACAGGTAGCACCGCTTCCAGAATATAAGGGTAATATTGAGCAAGTAAAACCTGAAACTCCGGTTGAGAAGACCAAAGAACAAGGTCCAGAAAAAACTGAAGAAGTTCCAGTAAAACCAACAGAAGAAACACCAGTAAATCCAAATGAAGGTACTACAGAAGGAACCTCAATTCAAGAAGCAGAAAATCCAGTTCAACCTGCAGAAGAATCAACAACGAATTCAGAGAAAGTATCACCAGATACATCTAGCGAAAATACTGGGGAAGAGTCCAGTAATCCTAGTGATTCGACAACCTCAGTTGGAGAATCAAATAAACCAGAACATAATGACTCTAAAAATGAAAATTCAGAAAAAACTGTAGAAGAAGTTCCAGTAAATCCAAATGAAGGCACAGTAGAAGGTACCTCAAATCAAGAAACAGAAAAACCAGTTCAACCTGCAGAAGAAACACAAACAAACTCTGGGAAAATAGCTAACGAAAATACTGGAGAAGTATCCAATAAACCTAGTGATTCAAAACCACCAGTTGAAGAATCAAATCAACCAGAAAAAAACGGAACTGCAACAAAACCAGAAAATTCAGGTAATACAACATCAGAGAATGGACAAACAGAACCAGAGAAAAAACTCGAATTAAGAAATGTTTCTGATATTGAGTTGTATAGTCAGACGAATGGAACCTACAGACAACATGTTTCATTGGATGGAATTCCAGAGAATACGGATACTTACTTTGTCAAGGTAAAATCTTCAGCATTTAAAGATGTCTATATACCAGTAGCTTCAATAACTGAAGAGAAAAGAAATGGGCAGTCAGTTTATAAAATCACAGCCAAAGCTGAGAAACTCCAGCAAGAACTAGAAAATAAATATGTCGACAATTTCACCTTCTACCTCGATAAGAAGGCTAAAGAGGAAAATACAAACTTTACTTCCTTTAGCAACCTGGTCAAAGCTATAAACCAAAATCCCTCTGGAACCTATCATTTAGCGGCCAGCCTGAATGCTAACGAAGTGGAGCTTAGTACTGATGATAAATCCTATATCAAGGGAACCTTTACTGGTCAGTTGATTGGTGAAAAAGATGGTAAGCATTATGCTATTTACAACTTGAAAAAGCCTCTTTTTGAAAACTTGAGTGGTGCTACAGTAGAAAAACTGAGTCTAAAAAATGTTGCTATTTCAGGGAAAAATGATATTGGTTCACTGGCAAATGAAGCTACGAATGGCACAAAGATTAAACAAGTTCATGTTGATGGTGTTCTGGCTGGAGAACGTGGTGTCGGTGGTTTGTTGGCTAAGGCAGACCAATCAAGCATCGCAGAGAGCAGTTTCAAGGGAAGAATTGTCAATACCTATGAAACGACTGATTCCTACAATATTGGCGGTCTGGTCGGTCATTTAACAGGAAAAAATGCGTCTATTGCTAAATCCAAAGCGACAGTAACCATTTCGTCAAACACCAATAGGTCAGATCAGACTGTCGGTGGTCTTGCAGGTCTAGTAGACCGAGATGCACAGATCCAAGATAGCTATGCTGAAGGTGATATCAACAATGTCAAGCACTTTGGTAGAGTCGCTGGAGTGGCAGGCAATTTGTGGGATCGAACTTCTGGTGATGTTAGGCATGCTGGAAGTTTGACCAATGTTCTCAGCGATGTTAATGTAACAAACGGAAATGCCATCACTGGATACCACTATACAGGAATGAAGGTAGCTAATACATTTAGTAGTAAGGCTAATAGAGTTTTCAATGTCACTTTAGAGAAGGATGAGGTCGTCAGCAAGGAATCCTTTGAAGAAAGAGGAACAATGCTAGATGCTTCTCAAATTGTAAGCAAAAAAGCAGAAATAAGTCCTCTCACTCTACCAACGGTGGAACCCCTCTCAACAAGTGGCAAGAAAGACAGTGATTTTTCTAAGATAGCCCATTATCAAGCTAACCGTGCTTTGGTTTATAAGAACATTGAAAAATTGTTACCTTTTTATAATAAGTCAACCATCGTCAAATACGGAAACCTGGTTAAGGAGAACAGTCTCTTATACCAAAAAGAACTCTTATCTGCAGTTATGATGAAGGATGACCAAGTAATCACAGATATTGTTTCCAACAAACAGACTGCAAACAAACTCTTACTTCACTATAATGACCATTCATCTGAGAAATTTGATCTCAAGTACCAGACTGATTTTGCCAATCTAGCAGAATATAATCTAGGTAATACGGGACTTCTCTACACTCCTAACCAATTCTTATATGATCGAGACTCTATTGTTAAGGAAGTCTTGCCTGAGTTGCAGAAGCTTGATTACCAGTCAGATGCTATCAGAAAGACACTTGGTATTTCTCCAGCAGTTAAGTTAACCGAGCTCTATTTAGAAGAGCAGTTCTCCAAAACAAAACAAAATCTGGGAGGCAGCTTGAAAAAACTTTTGTCAGCAGATGCCGGTCTAGCTAGCGATAACTCAGTCACCAGAGGCTATCTTGTAGATAAAATCAAGAATAATAAGGAAGCCTTGCTACTCGGTTTAACTTATTTAGAACGTTGGTATAACTTTAACTATGGTCAAGTGAATGTCAAAGACCTAGTTATGTATCATCCAGACTTCTTTGGTAAAGGAAATACTTCCCCACTAGATACTCTGATTGAGTTAGGTAAATCTGGCTTTAACAATCTTCTTGCCAAGAACAATGTCGATACTTATGGTATCAGTCTAGCCAGCCATCATGGAACGACAGATTTGTTTAGCGCACTTGAAACTTACCGAAAAGTCTTTTTACCAAACACTAGCAACAATGACTGGTTTAAAAAACAGACCAAAGCTTTCATTGTCGAAGAAAAATCCACTATTGCAGAGGTCAAAGCCAAGCAAAAGCAAGCAGGAACTAAGTACTCTATCGGTGTTTATGACCGAATTACTAGTAATACTTGGAAGTACCGGAATATGGTCTTGCCTCTCCTTACCTTGCCAGAAAGATCTGTATTTGTCATCTCAACCTTGTCTAGTCTAGGATTTGGTGCTTACGATCGCTACCGTAATAGTGAACATAAAGCAGGCAAGGACCTCAATAATTTCGTTGAAGAAAATGCGAGTGAAACTGCCAAACGTCAGCGAGATCACTACGATTATTGGTATCGCATTTTAGATAATGAGGGACGTGAAAAACTATATCGTACGATTCTCCTTTATGATGCCTATAAGTTTGGTGATGACACAACATCTGGAAAAGCTACAGTGGAGGCTAAGTTTGATAGCTCCAATCCAGCCATGAAGAATTTCTTTGGTCCAGTTGGTAATAAGGTTGTTCATAATCATCACGGTGCCTACGCAACAGGAGATGGTGTCTACTATATGTCTTACCGCATGCTCGACAAGGATGGAGCCATTACCTATACCCATGAGATGACCCATGATTCGGATCAAGATATTTACCTTGGCGGCTATGGTCGAAGAAGTGGTCTTGGTCCTGAGTTCTTTGCTAAAGGTTTATTACAAGCGCCAGACCATCCATATGATGCGACCATTACCATTAACTCTATCTTGAAACATTCAAAATCAGATAGCTTAGAAGGATCGCGTCTGCAAGTCTTGGATCCGACAGAAAGATTCCAAAACTCAGCAGATCTTCAAAACTATGTTCACAACATGTTTGACCTCATCTATATGTTGGAATATCTAGAAGGGCAATCGATTGTTAAGAAACTGAATGTTTCTCAGAAAATGGAAGCTCTCAGAAAAATCGAGAATCAATATCTAACAGATCCTGCTGATGGAAATGAGGTTTACGCTACTAACGTAGTCAAAGAATTGACAGAAGAAGAGGCCCGAAACCTGAATAGTTTTGATAGTTTGATTGACAATAATATTCTTTCAGCTCGTGAGTATAAGGCTGGTACATATGAGAGAAATGGCTACTTTACTATAAAACTCTTTGCACCAATCTTTTCAGCATTGAGCAGTGAGAAAGGTACTCCTGGAGATCTTATGGGACGAAGGATAGCTTATGAACTCTTAGCTGCTAAAGGATTTAAAGATGGTATGGTACCATATATTTCCAACCAATATGAAGGAATTGCTAAACAAAATGGTCAGACAATCAACCTTTACGGTAAAAAGCAAGGATTAGTGACAGATAAGCTTGTTTTGGAAAAGATATTCTCTGGCAAGTATCCATCTTGGACAGCCTTTAAAAAAGCTATGTATCAAGAGCGTATTGCTCAGTTTGATCATTTGACTAAAGTTATTTTTAAAGATCCGACAAAACCATGGCCAAGCTATGGCACAAAGACTATCAATAATGTGGATGAATTGCAAGCCCTCATGGACCAAGCTGTTCTCAAGGATGCTGAAGGTCCACGTTGGAGTAATTATAATCCAGAAATCGACAGTGCCGTTCATAAGTTGAAGAGAGCAATCTTTAAAGCCTATCTTGACCAAACAAATGATTTTAGAAGTTCAATTTTTGAGAATAAAAAATAGTGTTTACTATTAGGAAATAAAGTTTAAAAAGGTGATGAAGAACAAACCAAGATTCAAGCAGGAATTCCTACTGATAATGAAGTAAGTTATGCTCTTATTTATCAGCAGGAAACTCTTCCTGCAACAGGTTCATCAACTTCTGCGCTTACAGCTTTAGGCCTATTAGCTGTTGGTAGTTTAGTTCTTTTGGTTCGGAACAGTTTTTTGCTCCCTCTGAAAAGTCATCATTTGATGGCTTTTTTCTATATAGGGTAAAAGATAGGGTAAAAGGCTATCATCGGACAAAATAAAGAAGGCATGATATAATATAAAGTAGATTTTTATGTCATAAAACAAGAACTGTTTGGACATCATTCATTTTTAGATTGAGATCTCTTAGTTCTAGATTAACAGCTTCAGAGCTACGAAAGGAAAAAACTCAATGGCTACTATTCAATGGTTGGTCTAGAAGATTTAAAATAATAAAACATTGTGAAGTAGAATAAATGCTTAAAACCCTTGAAATTCAAGGGTTTTTATTGGTTTAGATTTTAATTCTTCACATTGTTATATGTGCTTGATTGAGCAATAATCATCAATAAAAACATTTTTTTGGTGTTGAGTTTGGTGTTCAAATATTTATTATGTTACGGAAAGGAATTTCACAATCTTTCCGTTTTTTTATTTTCAGGAGGAAAAATGACAAAAGAATTACAATCATCACGCTATATTGTCATTTCATTTTTAGTACGTGAAATGGGAATAGATATTGTTGAGGCCATCTCTCTTATGGCTGATTTAGAAAAAAGTGGCTTGGTTCGATTAGAATCAAGTGGAGATTTAATACTCAAAGAACTTGGAGGAGCGCTATGAAACGAATCACCGCAAATCAATACCAAACTTCAGAACGGTATTACAAATTACCTAAAATTCTTTTTGAGGATGAGAAATATATGGATATGAAACTAGAAGTAAAGGTGGCTTATTCTATTTTAAAAGATCGTTTAGAATTATCTCTCAGTCGTGGTTGGATAGATGAAGAGGGCGCGGTCTATTTAGTATTTTCTAATTCTAAACTGATGAGGCTGTTAGGTTGTTCGAAGTCCAAATTATTGTCCATCAAAAAAACACTTAAAGAATATGACTTAATTGATGAAGTTCAACAGTCTTCAAGTGAGAAAGGAAGACTAGCTAATAAGATTTATTTAGGGGAATTATCTTCTACCCCAGTAGGTAATTCAAACAGGCCTAGTGTAAAAAAAAGACTAGGGCAGGTTGAAAATGAAACGGGCCCCGTCTCATATTCAGCCCCTAGTGAGACTGAAGTTAGTGAGACTAAATATAGTGAGACTGATTCTTTATTTATTGAGGATGAGGAGGATAGGAATACTCAACCTATCTTGAAAAGAAAAGTAGAAAAGGTCACTAAATATGATCGAGATTATATTTGGGGATTGGTACAAGATCAATTTAGACGAGAGGGTTTTTCTGAAACAGCCAGTGAAATTGCTATGACTGATTTTGAGAGAATCTATCAGTATGCTCTTGACAATGTTCGCTTTGTTAGACGAGCGGAAGTCCTTGCTGAATTTGTGTTTAATGGCTTGTATTCCGTTTGGAATAACCGTGTTAGAAAAGGAGGTGGTTAAATGTCGCCAATCGAGTGGATATTAGTTATGCTCATTGTCATTTCAAGTGGAGTGACAGTTCTGACAATGATAGTCGATAAGAAAGGGGTGATAAAGAAATGAGATTTATTGATTTATTTTCAGGTATCGGTGGCTTTCGACTTGGAATGGAAAGTGTTGGACACGAGTGTATTGGATTTTGTGAGATTGATAAATTTGCTAGAGAATCTTATAAGTCCATTTTTCAAACGGAAGGAGAAATAGAATTTCATGACATACGAGATGTTTCAGATGACGAATTTAAAAAACTTAGAGGGGAAGTCGATGTCATCTGTGGGGGATTCCCTTGTCAAGCATTTTCAATCGCAGGAAGACGATTGGGATTTGAAGATACTAGAGGAACTTTGTTCTTTGAAATTGCTCGGGCGGCCAAACAAATCCAACCACGTTTTCTTTTTCTTGAAAATGTTAAAGGCCTACTCAATCACGATAAGGGACGGACGTTCACCACAATTCTTACCACACTTGATGAGTTGGGGTTTGATGTTGAGTGGCAGGTGCTTAACAGTAAGGATTTTGGCGTTCCCCAAAACAGAGAGAGGGTGTTTATTATCGGACATTCTAGAAAGAAAGGTACCAGACTCTTATTTCCTTTCAGACGAGAAGGTCAAGCAACTAACTCTGAGACTTTAAAAACATTAGGAAATTTGAATCCATCAAAAAGTGGAATGAGCGGTAAAGTTTATTATTCAGAAGGTCTTGCGCCAACCTTAGTTCGTGGGAAAGGAGAAGGATTTAAGATTGCGATTCCTTGTATGACACTAGATAGATTAGACAAGAGACAAAATGGTAGACGCTTTAAGAACAACCAAGAGCCGATGTTTACTTTAAATACTCAGGATTGTCATGGTATTGTCGTTGTTGGAGATTTACCAACTAGCTTTAAGGAAACTGGTCGAGTTTATGGAAGTGAGGGATTATCTCCAACACTGACTACAATGCAAGGAGGAGATAAAATCCCCAAAATACTAATTCCAGAACCAATCCAATTTCTAAAAGTACGGGAAGCAACGAAAAAAGGATATGCTCAAGCAGAAATAGGAGATTCCATCAATTTGGAAAGACCAAGTTCTCAGTATCGTCGAGGTAGAGTTGGAAAAGGTATAGCGAATACGTTAACAACTAGTGGACAAATGGGAGTAGTAGTTGCTAGCTATGAAGGAGAAGATAAACAAGTTTATCATGTAGCCGGTGTCTTAATAGATGGACAATTTTACCGTTTGAGAATACGACGAATCACTCCTAAAGAGTGTTTTCGCCTACAGGGCTTTCCTGATTGGGCTTTTGAAGCTGCTAGAAAAGTCTCTAGTAATAGTCAGCTCTATAAACAAGCTGGTAATAGTGTAACCGTTCCTGTGATTGCTGCAATCGCAAAGAAATTAAAAGAAATAGAGGAAAAAGATGAAAGCTTTAAATAAAGAGTCAATACTAGATTGTGATGAATTAGAAACACAATTACATGATGCAGAGATCAAACAGCTAGATGAACAAATATTTTTGATGCTCAATTATCCATGTGAGTTTGAAGTGACATTTTTAGATGATTACCATAAAAAACATAACTACCCACTATTTTACGAATCCTATCTTCAAAACGTTATGGAATTCCTTGAAAGTCAAGACATAAAGAATGGGGTTGATGCCTTTGTAGATGATCATCAAAATCTTGTTTTTGTTTTATATGGACAAGGCTATCGAGCCGAGGGAAAAGAGGGAATACTTACAACCCAAGTAACTGTAAAAGCTTATGATGAAGACAAGCAACCGATTAACTTCGCAAATTTATTAGATTCCTTAATCGTCTCAGAATATCAAATGGAACCGAATCTTTGGGAGGTCTCTCATGATTGATCTCTATCTAAGTAAAAATAGCCAAAGAAATCAACTTCTTTTGGATTTCTTTCAAAAGTATGGCATAGAGGTCACTCCTCATTCTATTTCTGAAATGACAAAGGACAAATTAATTGAAATGATGAGCTATTCTTCAGATTGTTTTGAGTTTTTATCTCCTAATTTATTACGATTTAAGAACCGTGACAATCTAAGATTAACGGATTTCGTTGAGATAATTTTAAAAAATCCTGAACTAACCATCAGACTTCCTCTTGCGGTTTCAAATAAGCGAGTTTATCCAAGTCTGAATTTGGAAGAGGCTAGAGCTCTATTGCCAAGAGATACGAAACAATTGATTTACATGGCGCAAACACATTATTTATCTAACTAAAGGAGAAGCAATATGGCTGAACGATTTTGGGAGAACTTGTCCATTATTTTGGCTGAAAGAAATATCAGCTGGATTGAGTTAACCAGAAAAATGTTTGCGGGAGAGTTTCACTATCCAAGTGAATTGAATCGTTTGTATCAAAAGATTCGCCACTAGAAGATGGAACAATGAATGCCTCAAAGTCCATGGGTAGAAAGGATTGTGCAGGTATTAGATTTAGATTATGAAGATTTATTTCGGAGGTAACTATGAAAAGAATAATTCCAGTTTATATATTCCAACAAGTAAATGTCCTATTGGTATCTCTATACTTACTGAAATTTCTTTGTAGCGGTGAGTTAACTATACTACAGATTCTCTATGGTGCGTCGCTCATTTCTTTTTTATGGATGTATGGTCAACGTAAACAAGCTCATAAGGTCAATATGAAATCTAGGATAAAATGGCTTGGTATTGGATTCGTTAGCTTACTGATTATAAGTCTATGTTTTAGTCTGATTCATGCTCAAGGAAGCACGAATCAAGCAAACTTAATTGGCCTTCAACATCAAGTTCCTTGGTTTTCATTTTTATTGTTCTTAATCAATGCGAGTATGGTTGAAGAATTTCTGTATCGAGAAATTTTATGGAACTTGGTTAGAAAATTAGATATTCGAGTTGCGTTGACATGTGCTTTGTTCGCCTTAGCACATCATCCAGGAACCATTATAGCTTGGTGTTTATATGTTTCATTGGGATTGTTTTTAGGGATGGTGCGCTATAAATCGGACTTATGGGGCAGTATGGGGCTACATCTGGTTTGGAACCTACTGGTGTATAGTTTGCTGTTTTTTTAGACCAAATTAGTTTTTTTAGGGAAATGAAATGCTAACGTTATGTAACAATGTTAGTCTTTTATTTCAAAATCTTTGTTTAATATGAATTTAGCTCGACAGAAAAATAAAAAATGTGATAAAAATTTCAACTACTCTTATCTATAATAAAGCTACCTGTTCTTTGAAAATTGAATCCACTCCGTCTTGATTAGCGTGCCTGTGTAAGTAGGGACTGAGAGTATTTCCCTGTGAAGGGCAACTGGCACAAGACGTGTGTGAGAATTTTCTAACAGACACGGAGTTTATCGTTTCCAGACTCAAACGATGCGACAAACTAGATAAAGGAGTTAATCATGAAGGTAGTAAACTTGTATGATTTGAAACAAATGGGAAATAAAGGTGGTTGTACCATCCAATTGATTCATCACTTTCCCTTTGGTATGGGCTTAGGACATCTCAAAAAAGACTACATTGAATTTAAACGTGTTGGTATCTTTGATGGGAAAGCAGTAGAAGTTACTCTTCGAGAACCTTATTCGAGAGATCTACTGCAGGTTGTCAAGTCGATTAAGCAACGTCAGAAATTGATAGCTTATCGTTATAAAGAAGGAAAACTGCTATTTGTGAAGAAGGAGGCATCAGATGTCCTCTGAACAACAGGAACGAATGGCAGTTCAATATGCTGAGCGTAGTCTTTTATTTACTGTAAAAAGTCTTTTAAAGATTCTAGAATGGTCTAGACGTCAGGCTTTAGCACAAGATTCTGCTTATAAGGTAGGGGTGCAGAAATTAGAAGAATTGCTACAATCTCCTTATTCGATTGATACGATTAATCTGAAAAAAGATTTTTTAGACAAACCAATTGATATAGAGAAATTTAAAGATTTTTTAGAAAAAGAAGAGATTCCTTTAGCCATCGCTTGGCAAGGGGATTCTCTGCATTTCTACACGAAAGACCGTTCGATTCTAGACAATCATTTAGACCATCTGTTAGAAAAAATGGTTAATGATCCGGAGAAATTAGCTGATTTTACCATGGATAAGTCATTAGACGATGCAATTGATGAGGCTAAATCCCAAATTACCTTTAGACAAGAAGGAGCCGTCAAACAGAAAGAGATGGTGAGATGATGTACAGTGGAAAGAAATTCCTACTATTCTCACTGTTAGGTATCTTACTAGGCTATCTTTTTCATCGTTTGACGCTTTTGTATGATTCCTATACTGGAAATACACTAGATAAATGGACTCATCTTCTGATGGAAGGTCAAGATGAAGTTCTTCAGTCGCCATGGAATATTTCTTTTACTGGAAAATCAAGTGCTTTTTTTCTACTAGGTTTTGTGATGATGTTACTGGTTTATCTCTATCTAGAAACCGGTAAGAAACAATACCGAGAAGGAGTAGAATACGGGAGTGCCCGTTTTGGAACTCTAAAAGAAAAGAAGCTCTTTTACGGTAAAGAATTTTCTCATGATACGATCTTAGCACAAGATGTTCGTTTGACATTATTAGATAAAAAATCACCCCAATATGACAGAAATAAGAATATTGCGGTGATTGGAGGTTCAGGAAGTGGGAAGACATTTCGCTTTGTGAAACCTAATCTTATTCAGATGAATAGTTCTAATATTGTAGTGGATTCTAAAGATCACTTGGCCGAAAAAACAGGCAAACTCTTTTTAGAACATGGCTACCAAGTAAAGGTGCTAGATTTAGTCAATATGAAGAACTCAGATGGCTTCAATCCTTTTCGCTATATAGAGACAGAAAATGATTTGAATCGCATGCTGACGGTTTATTTTAATAACACCAAAGGCTCTGGCTCCCGTAGTGATCCATTTTGGGATGAAGCTTCTATGACTTTGGTACGAGCTTTAGCCTCCTACTTGGTCGATTTCTATAACCCACCCAAAACAAGAGAACAGCTCATAGAAGAAAGTCGTTTGAGTCAAACAGAATACCAAAACTTGTTGAAACGTCAAAAAAAAGAAGTGGAAGAGCGAAAAAAACGAGGGCGTTATCCAAGTTTTGCTGAAATCTCAAAACTCATTAAACACTTATCCAAGGGTGAAAACCAAGAAAAAAGTGTCTTAGAAATTCTATTTGAAAATTATGCTAAAAAGTATGGGACTGAAAATTTCACCATGCGAAATTGGGCAGATTTCCAAAATTATAAGGATAAGACTCTGGATTCTGTTATAGCTGTAACCACTGCTAAATTTGCCCTCTTCAATATTCAAAGTGTCATGGATTTGACCAAAAGAGATACCCTTGATATGAAGACATGGGGCAAGGAAAAATCAATGGTTTACTTAGTTATCCCAGATAACGATAGTACCTTTCGCTTTCTTTCAGCCCTCTTTTTTTCAACCGTATTTCAAACCCTAACAAGACAAGCAGATATTGATTTTAAGGGTCAATTACCTCTTCATGTAAGAGTCTACTTAGATGAATTCGCAAATATCGGAGAAATCCCAGATTTTGCTGAACAAACCTCAACAGTCCGCTCTCGGAACATGAGTCTCGTTCCTATTCTACAAAATATTGCCCAACTTCAAGGGCTCTATAAAGAAAAAGAAGCTTGGAAAACCATTTTGGGGAACTGTGATAGCTTAGTCTACTTAGGTGGGAATGATGAAGATACCTTTAAATTTATGAGTGGCTTACTCGGTAAACAAACCATTGATGTTCGAAATACTAGTCGTTCCTTTGGCCAGACAGGTTCAGGATCCCTTTCTCATCAAAAGATTGCTCGTGATTTAATGACACCTGATGAAGTCGGAAATATGAAACGGCATGAATGCCTGGTTCGAATTGCCAATATGCCAGTCTTTAAAAGCAAAAAATACAATTCAACTAAGCATCCAAACTGGAAGTACCTAGCCAACCAAGAAACCGATGAACGGTGGTGGAACTATCAAATCAATCCTTTGAATCAAAGACAAGAAAATCATCTTGAAGGCCTTAGAATTCGTGATTTAACTTTTGAATCTAGTTTAAAATAAAAATAGAAAAGAGGAAATAGATGATTACGCATTTTAAAGGTTTTGTTTATGGAGTAGACGCAAGTGCCATGTTTGCACAAGCTATGTCTTTGTTACAGAAGGGATTGATTGCGGTTGGTGCCTTTCTCGTTGTTGTAGGAATTGTCAATCTTGCAACCAACATTAAAGATGGTGGACCAGGTGTTCGGAATGCCATTCTGGAAATTGTCGGTGGTGTTATGGTAGGGGCTGCTGGAGCCTTTGTAACTCAAATTTCAATTTAGGAGGATAAACAATGACATGAATCTTAGTTTAGTCTCACCCTTTGTTTACCTTGCATCTGAAAAAATATCAGCTGAAAATTTATTTGAAGGATTTAATGTAGATTTACAATCTACGGTAGATCTGATTAAATCTCTATCTAGCTACAATCCAACAGTTTGGACTTATATGTCTAGTATTACTAAAAGTGTCATGCAGCCTCTTGGAGTTGCGATTTTATCAGTTGTTCTCATCCTAGAATTTTCGAAGATGGCAAAGAAGATTGCTAACTCAGGAGGAGCGATGACCTTTGAAGCATTAGCGCCGATGTTGATTAGTTATATTATGGTCGCAGTTGTAATTACCAACACTACCGTCATTGTAGAAGCTATCATCGGTATTGCGAGTCACGCCATTGAACAAGTGGCCTCGATTGTGGCTCACGGTGGGGCAAAGTATGATACAATCTCTGGATTAAAAGGTTCAGGATTTATTGGCCGGATGATTGTGGGCTTTTTCGCCCTCCTCATTTGGCTAGTTCGGATAGTAAGTGCAGCCATGGTCAATCTTTTGGTATCTATTCGATTTATTCAACTCTACCTTATGATTCCATTTGCCCCTCTTACGATTCCAACATTTTTAAGTGATGAATGGAAGTCTATTGGTATTGGCTATTTAAAAAATATTATGGTCTATGCGGTACAAGGGGTTCTTATTTTTCTGATTGTTTCTCTTGTTCCTTTGTTTGAATCTGCTGGGAAAATAGCTGTTTCAAATGGTGCAGGAGTCTTGCAATCACTTGCGATTATGTTTGGTAGTTTGGTACAAGCTATCTTGCTGATTATCGCTCTCGTTGGTTCTCAACGTACGGCTCGCTCAATTTTAGGTATGTAATTAGATAAAGGCTAGGAAGTGAATGCTTCTTAGCCTTTTTAGAAAGGAAAGTCATGAATACACGTGTCTTTAAAGACATCTCAAAATACCAACACAGGGCTTGGTTAGGCTTCACCACAAGACAAATTATCTTTGTTTTACCAGCCTTTATTGTCACAATTATTGTTTTGGGCTTGAATCTCTTTTTCTGGCAATTTGGAGATTGGTTTGTTTACGGTTTTGTGTTTGCCTTTACCATCCCCCTCATGCTTTTTGGAATCTATAAACCCAATGATTTATATTTTGAACATTATTTGAAATACCGTCTTCATTTTGAATTAACGGTTCCCCTACGCACAATTACAGGAAAGAAAGGACCTGAACATGAAAAGAAAATCAAATACATTAAAGAAACAAAAAACTTCAATGACTAATAAAAAAGAAGTAGTTAAAGGGAAAAAAGAGGAAGTGTTACCCTCTACGGCGAATACTCTTTATTATCAAGCCCTGTATCAAAATGGTCTAATGCAGGTAAAAGAAGATTATTTCTCACAAAGCTACTTACTTGGTGATGTCAATTACCAAACTGTTGGTTTAGAAGATAAGGGCGCAATCATTGAGAAGTATTCTGATTTGATTAACTCCCTAGATGACCAAACCAACTTCCAATTGACCATCTTTAATAAAAGATTGAATTTAGAAAAGTTTAGACAAAGTGTTTTGTATGAGGAAAAAGAAGATGGGTATGATAGCTATCGTAAAGAATTGAATCGGATGATGAATCAGAATTTAGACAGTGGTGAAAATAACTTTTCAGCTGTGAAACTGATTACCTTTGGTAGAAAGGATTCTAATCCCAAACAAGCCTATCGTTCCTTGTCCCAAATAGGAGAATATTTCAAGAGTGGTTTCTCAGAAATTGATGCTCGCTTTGAATCCTTGGCTGGAGAAAACCGTGTGAACTTGTTGGCAGATATGCTTAGAAGAGAACACCATCTTCCGTTTTCTTACCGTGATTTAACGAGATCGGGTCAGACAACTCGTCACTTTATAGCGCCTAATCTCTTAGATTTCAAAAACAAGAATTACCTACAAATCAATGACCGCTTATTGCAGATTGTCTATGTGAGAGACTACGGCATGGAATTAGGGGATCAGTTTATTCGAGACCTCATGCAAGGAGATTTGGAATTGATTGTGAGCCTCCATGCTCAAAGTTCGACCAAAGCAGATGCCATGAAGAAACTACGAACAAAGAAGACCTTGATGGAATCCCAAAAGATTGGGGAACAACAAAAACTAGCTCGTACAGGTATCTATTTGGAAAAAGTAGGCCATGTTTTAGAAAGCAATATCGATGAAGCTGAGGAACTCTTAAAAACCATGACAGAGACAGGAGATAAACTGTTTCAAACAGTCTTTTTGATTGGTGTTTTTGGTCAGGATGAAGAAGAACTCAAACAAGCTCTAGATACGATTCAACAAGTGGCCGGCTCAAATGACCTAATGATTGATAAACTTCCATATATGCAAGAAACAGCCTTTAATAGTTTGCTGCCATTTGGTTGTGATTTTTTAGAGGGAGTATCACGGAGTTTATTAACATCTAATGTAGCAGTGAACTCTCCATGGACTTCAGTAGATTTACAAGACCGTAGTGGGAAATATTACGGTATCAATCAAATATCAAGTAATATTATTACCATTGATCGCAGCCTATTAAATACACCATCTGGTCTAATTTTAGGGACATCTGGAGCCGGTAAAGGGATGGCAACCAAGCATGAAATTATCACGACAAAAATCAAGGAATCTGGTGAAAATACAGAAATTATCATCGTGGATCCAGAAGCAGAATACAGTGTCATTGGACGAGCTTTTGGGGGAGAAATGATTGATATTGCGCCAGATTCCCAAACATATCTCAATGTCCTTGACTTGTCTGAAGAAAATATGGATGAAGATCCTGTAAAAGTAAAATCAGAATTTCTTTTATCCTTTATCGGCAAGTTATTGGATAGAAAAATGGATGGAAGAGAAAAATCGATTATTGACCGAGTTACCAGACTCACCTATCAGTCATTTAAAGAGCCTTCTTTGGAAGAATGGGTCTTTGTCTTGAGCCAACAACCAGAAGAAGAAGCGCAGAATTTGGCACTTGATATGGAACTGTATGTCGAAGGTTCTCTTGATATTTTTTCTCATAAGACCAATATTCAGACAGGATCTAATTTCTTAATCTATAATGTTAAAAAGTTAGGAGATGAGTTGAAACAAATTGCTCTTATGGTTGTTTTTGATCAGATATGGAATCGTGTCGTTCGGAATCAAAAATTAGGGAAGAAGACCTGGATTTATTTTGATGAAATGCAGCTTCTCTTATTAGATAAATATGCCAGTGATTTCTTCTTTAAATTGTGGAGTCGTGTCAGAAAATATGGAGCCAGTCCGACTGGAATAACTCAAAATGTCGAAACCTTATTGTTAGATCCAAATGGTAGACGGATTATTGCCAATAGTGAATTTATGATTCTCCTCAAGCAAGCAAAAAATGACCGGGAAGAACTGGTTCAACTCTTAGGCTTGTCAAAAGAACTCGAAAAATACCTAGTCAATCCAGAAAAAGGAGCAGGACTAATAAAAGCAGGTTCAGTTGTTGTTCCCTTCAAAAATAAGATTCCTCAAGGTACTCAATTGTTTGATATTATGAGTACGGATCCTGATAAAATGGCTTCTAATTAAGGGGAAGTGGAATGAAGGATAAAAGAGAAATTATACGTGCCCGAAAGGCATTTAGAAGAAGTTTAAAAGATGAGAAGAAATTCTTGAAACAAGGAAAGAAGGAGGTGAGAAAACAGAAAAAAGATTCCGCTGTACTGGATGAAAACGCATGGAAAAAAGAGATAAAAGAAAAGCTAGAGGAGATGAGAGAAGCTTCAAAGGCCAAAGTAAAACAAGCAAATGAAGATTATAATCATATTCTTCAAAATAGTCCTCCATCTCTTTTGAATCGGAAAGAATTAAGAGACAGACGGTTGCCTCATGCTAGGAAACGATTGAAAATAGCCAAGAAGCAATTTAAGGAAGCAAAGGTAGAAGCAAAATCAGAAAGAAAAGAGAGTCGTAAAGAAAGAAAAACCAACCAAAAATTTCTTTATGGTCAGGAATCGAAAGCAAAATCTAACTTTTTCTTTCACGGGAAGAATCTAGAAGAACTAAAAGCTAAGAAAGAAGTCAAGGTCGCAAAAGAGAATCTAAAATCTACTAAACAAGCCTATAAGTCCAAGAAAGTCAGTAGGAAAGCAAAAACTTTTCTTTATGTCCTTGGACGTGAAGGAGGAGAGTTAGCTTCAGAAAATGAAGATTTAGAAGGTTATCGCACGCTTCAAGAGACCATTAGAAAAGGAAAACGCTACAGTCGGCTTTCTTATAATCTTGGAAAAGCTAGTGTCAAAACAGGACAAGCAACAGGTCGTTTTACCAAGAAAAGACTGACCAACACAAAAGAGCGATACCATCATTTTAAGGATGGAAAAGGATGGAAACTAGCGAAAGAGAATCCAAGTTCCTTTAAAAATCGGTTTCGAAAATTAAAGAAACAAGGTCTTACAAGTGTCCGAAATATCTATCAAAAACTAAAAGCAGCCTTTTCCTTCTTTACATTTGCGGCTGGAAATCCTGCAACATGGATAGTTGGAGGATTAGTCTTTCTTCTCTTACTTATGATGAGCTTCTTTTTAGGATTTTCATCTGCTAGTTTGATTCAACAAGATGAATTTGAATTGACTAAAGCTTATACCCACCTAACTTGGGAAGATGCAGAACATACTCGAACAAATGATAAAGGCATTACTTATTACACAAAAGTTGATGATGTGATGGGGTATATGAACTTTAAATTCCATGACTATGAGTTACACAAACCAGTTTACTTATTTAGTTCAGAAACTTACAAGGATTATCTGTCTACTTTGTGGCATGATTTAAACGATGGGGAAGATTTGAAATCCATGCAAGACCTATATGAAACTCCTAAGTATAAACTATCGAAAGACGATCAAGAGGAAATGAAGGAACTAAAAGAAGAGGGTGTGTATGCTTCCATGCAGGAATTAGACAATCCATTTGAGGGGAAAAGCAACGAAGATAGTCTAACCATGACTTATCGTTATGGATACTATGATTTAGACGGAAAACCTACCCTTCAGGAGTACATTCTACTAGAAGCGAAGGCTCACCAAACGATTGTCGCACCAATGGATGGAGTTGTATCTCTAGATGGTGACAATGTTATTCTCACTAACGGAAAAGGAGAGAATGAGAGTCGTTTAACATTATATTCCATCCATAATGGCCGTGCGATTGAGGGGACAAGGGTCTTAACTGGTGATATTATTGGTGAGACACCAGACGATACAGGTTTGAAAGTTTCCTATCAAAAGTATAAGAACAAGAAAGAAAAATTGGTGTATGTCAATCCGCAATTTTATTTTCCAAAGGTCATTCAACTTCAGACCACTATCTTACCTGCCATTGGTCAGTTTGGTGGGGATGAGTTTGAACGAGCAAAACATATTTATGATTTTTTGAAATCTCAAGGCGTAAGTACCCAAGCCATTGCGGCTATTTTAGGAAATTGGTCTGTAGAGTCTTCTATTAATCCAAAACGAGCTGAAGGAGATTATTTATCTCCTCCAGTTGGCGCTACCGATTCCTCATGGGATGATGAAAGCTGGTTAGCGATTGGAGGTTCAGCCATTTATAGTGGTGCTTATCCTAATATTCTTCATAGAGGTTTGGGGTTAGGGCAATGGACGGATACTTCAGATGGTTCAACACGTTATACAGCTTTATTGAATTATGCACATAGCAAAAATAAGAAGTGGTATAATTTAGACCTCCAACTTGATTTTATGCTTCATGGGGATAGTCCTTACTACCAAAGTTGGTTAAAAGATTTCTTTAAAAATACGGGCAGTGCAGCCAATCTCGCCCAACTCTTCCTCACCTATTGGGAGGGAAATTCTGGTGACAAACTACTGGAAAGACAAACCAGAGCAACGGAATGGTATTACCAAATTGAAAAAGGCTTTAGCTAAACAAACGGAGGACAGGCAAAAAGTGATCCACAATCCCTTGAAGGGGTTCGTGGGGACTTGTATGATCATTCTGTTCCTGGTGGTGGAGATGGTATGGCCTATGCCTATGGACAATGTACATGGGGTGTTGCGGCTCGTATGAACCAGTTAGGATTAAAGCTAAAAGGTAGAAATGGAGAAAAGATTTCAATCATTAATACCATGGGAAATGGTCAGGACTGGGTTGCGACAGCTTCAAGTCTTGGTGGAGAAACGGGTTCCACACCAAAAGCAGGTGCTATTGTTTCTTTTGTAGGAGGTACACATGGGACACCAGCAGACTATGGTCATGTGGCTTTTGTCGAGAAAGTATATGATGATGGTTCTTTCCTTGTGTCTGAGACAAACTATGGGGGTAATCCTAACTATACCTTTAGAAAAATCTCTCAAGCAGATAGTGCCATTAGTTTTGCCTATACAACGAAATAAAAAAATCATGTCATCAGTTTAGGTGACATGATTCTTATTTTTTATAGAGTGACATATTTAATGCCATAGGCTGATAACTTACTTGATGATCGTCTTTAATCAATTGACTGTAAGCAACAAATCCAAACTGTTCATAAAATTGAATGACTTTAGGATGATTGATACTATCTAAAAATACCATCTGAGTTCCTACAATTGCTCGAAATTCTTCAATTTTTTGAATTACAATTTCAAATAACTCTTGTCCTGATAGTTTATTTAGCTTTGTGTTTTTGCCGAATTGACCGATAAGTAACACAGGGAGATAATCAATATTTTTGGGACTTTTCCCTTTTAGGACGAGTTTCTTTTTTAAGGATTTCTCTAAATCAGAAATATCAACAACTTTGAGAGATAAACTAAAGAATCCTATGATGTTATTTGTTTCAGTTTCTTCAACGATAAAATTACGAGAACGATGTTGTTTTTCAAAATTGGGGGCTTTATCAGATAGATAAGTCAACATCTCTTCATTACCGTTGAAATCAACATTTTCTAAAATGATAGTTTTAAATAGCTCCTGAACTTGTTTCTCAGTTTTATCAGGAGCTAGCACTTGAATATTTTCAAGATATTGCTTAAGTGGTGTTACTTGAAATGTCATCTTACAGATACTTTGAAATGAGTTTATTTTTCGTTGGAGCGGTAGCGTCCTGTGATTCAATAGATTTCAAGACGGCTTGTAGCTTTTTAGATGGTTTATGATTAAGAATTTTTAGAGCATCTTCGTTTGTTAGTTTTATATCACGTGTTAAACTGATTGTAGCCATTTGTTCTACCTCCTGTTTCTATTTAAATTCATTATAGCTTATTTTGAACAAAAGTTCAATCTGAAGATAGTGTATGTTTTCTATAGTGTATAAATCCAAAATAAGTTTTTCTCTTGCATTTGTAGCTCATATTCGTTAGAATAATGGTGTAAATGAGTTGTCGGCTCATGGTCAATCTGATAGTAATCTTGGACATAAGGGCCAAGCGGTGGCGGACACCAGAACGAAATCCGATAGCAATCTTGGACGTAAGGGCCAAGCGGTGGCAGACACCAGAATAAACTGACTAACTAGGTGGCTTACAGGTTCTGTAAGTCATCTTTTTTACTTTGATAGTAACGTTTTATCATTTTAAGGAGAACGCAGTTTTGGCTCGTTCTCTTTTTTTGTTGTGATACTTCTTTCAAGGAATATTTGGTAGGATTGGAGTGAAAAAAGATTAACTAGGAAAGAAGGAAGTATATGGAAGCCATTTATCAACGTGATTCGGATCAAGATGGACTAACTGATGCTCAAGAATTAGCGCTAGGAACCAATCCTCTTAGCGCAGATTCTGATGGTGATGGTCGTTCAGATTTAGTGGAAGTAGAAGAAGGAAGCAATCCCTTAGAAAAGGATTTACAAGACATAGACCAAACAAGTATAACTGAACCATCTTCAGTATTTATGGAAATGAAACAAAAGATTTCAGATATGATGGAGAGTCACTACAAGGAATTTATACAGGCTCTGATTAGTATTGAAACAGGGATTGAAAACCAACAAGACCTAGAAGACTTATATACTTACTACATGAGAACAGATTCTGTTTCTCTTTTGTCTAGTGATTTAGAAACCAGTCCTCAAGAGGTTGAAATGGAGATAGAGTTGTAGGGGAATCATGTGATTCTCCTATTTTCGTATAGATGAAAGGAGCGAGTATGGAAGTAATACAATTATTGGCTATGTTTCGTGGAACAATTCCAAAAGATAGGGAGAAAATGGACCTATTTCTTCGCTATCAGGCGCAACATTTTGATGAGAAATGGCAGGATTTGGTAGAGAGTTTTTTGGCTGAAGAGGGCAAGATAGAAGAGATACCTCACGTATATTCTTTTGATCAAGATATTGTTTCTTTCCTAGAGGCTAGTTCTGAAAATAATGAACAAGATTTAGAAAGTTACACAAGAAATTTTGGACAAGCAGGTCTAAGTAAATTATCTCAATTAAGTAATTTTGAGAAAAACTTGGTGCTAGAAGTCGCAACCTATAACCTTTCCACTCGATTTTACATCCAATCTGATAAAGAGAAGCTAGAACCATTAAGTGAGCTTGTATTTCATCAGAATCAGGATGTCAATTTAGTCAATGTCTATCGGGTTGCGAATAATCTATCTGACCGTATTAGTAGAGATATAGAGGAATTTCTTCTAATGATTGATTCCAAAGAGCTTAAAAAAGAAGTTTTTGAGATTCATTTTGAAGAAAAAGAAGGAGATGTTCTAGCCTATTTGGGTTCAGAATTGATGGCTACTTTAGATACCGTTACGGATCTTGTCCATCATGAAGAAAACTACACACAACTCCCACTGACACAAAAGCTGAAGATTATTACTCATTTTGATGAAGTAAAGGCTATAAGAGAAAAGTCTAAGCAAGTAACGGAAGCGGTCTTACCTTTAGATAATATTGACCAGGTAGAAGAAAATGTGGAAGTTCATTCCCTATCTAAAGTAGATAAAATTGTAGAAGAAGCTTTAAGGGAATATCCAATCGGTTCACAAGTAAGTTATAAAGGACAAGTATTTCAGTTGGTTTCGATTGAAAATGCACACTTAAATGACTTAGTTCGCCTAGAGCTATTCAATGATTCCAACCAGTTATTTGAAGAGAATCCTATCTTATACTTGAACAGTTTGGAAGAGATTGAACAAGTATTGTCTCTTGTAGAACTTGAAAAAGAAGATTCAGATATTGAAAATGAATTACCAAGTGAAAGCCAGGAAATAGATTTGTTTTCCTATCTGGAAGAAGATAATGAAAAGGATAAGGAAACAGAAACGCTTATTGTAGGCATAGAAGAGACGGATGTCCCTGTTCAAGATTTTGATTTTCCAGATGATTTAGAGGACTTTTACCCTAAGACAAATCGAGAAAAAATTGAAACGAATATCGCCGCAATTGAACTTGTTAAAAGATTAGAAAAAGAGGGACGACAAGCGAAACCAGAAGAACAAGAGCTACTAGGCAAGTATGTCGGCTGGGGTGGTCTTGCCAATGAATTTTTCGATGAACTCAATCCAAAGTATGAAGCAGAACGTTTAACTCTTAAGAGTTTAGTAAGTAAATCAGAATACTCCACCATGAAACAAAGTTCTCTCACAGCCTATTATACAGACCCAATGATTATTCGCCAGATTTGGCAAAAATTACTGGATGATGGTTTTGAGGGAGGAAGGATATTAGATCCTTCTATGGGGACTGGGAACTTCTTTGCGGCGATGCCTAGAAGTATACGAGAGAAATCAGAACTCTATGGAGTTGAATTAGACAGTGTGACAGGCGCAATCGCAAAACAACTCCACCCCAATACCCATATTGAAGTGCGAGGATTTGAAGAAGTTGCCTATCAAAATAATAGTTTTGATTTAATCTTAACGAATGTTCCATTTGGAAATTTTCGCATTGCCGATAAAAACTATGATAAACCTTATATGATTCATGATTACTTTGTCAAACACTCACTTGATTTAGTAAGAGATGGAGGACAAGTTTCGATTATCTCTTCTATTGGCACAATGGATAAGCGGACAGATAATGTCTTACAAGAAATTAAATATAACACTCATTTTTTAGGGGGAGTTCGGTTGCCGGATACGGCTTTTAAAAAGATTGCAGGTACTCGAGTGACTACAGATCTTCTCTTCTTTCAAAAGGATCAAGCAAAGAATCTTAATGAGGAAGAACTTGTTTTTAGTGGTTCTATTCCCTTTGAGGAGGATAAGCGTGTCTGGATCAATCCTTATTTTGATGGGAAATACAATACACAAGTTTTGGGTCAATATGAGGTACGTAATTTTAATGGAGGAACTCTCAATGTTAAGGGGGTATCAGAAACATTAACTACTGACATTATGGAAGCGTTAGAGAATGTGGAAGAACCTAAACCAATTGACAATTCTTTGAAAGCACCTGTTTTTATCCAAGAAGAAGTGGATAATTCTATTCCAAGTCGTATACGTGAGGACTTAGCGCTCTATTCTTTTGGATATGAGGGAAATCAAATTTATTACCGAGATACGCATGGCATTCGGAAAAGTTCAAAAGTAGACGAAATTAGTTATTATGTAGATGAGAAGGGAGATTTTAGAGCTTGGGACAGTTCTTTGTCTGAACATAAAATAGACCGATTCGTGCAACTTCATTTGACAGATGAGGAAGCACTAGATGTTTACAAGTCAGAAGAAGCGAGTAAAAGAGGGAAATATAAGGGCTTGTTCAAAAAAACTGTCTTTTATGAAAGTCCCTTATCGGATAAGGATATTAGTCGTATTAAGGGCATGGTTGATTTGAGAGAGACCTATCAAGCCTTAATTGAAATTCAACGTCATCAAGATTATAGTCGAACAGATTTTCAGGTATTACTTAGTAAACTCAATCATGACTATGACCGCTTTGTAAGTCAATTTGGATACTTGAATGCCTCAGTCAATCGGAACTTATTTGATAGTGACGATAAGTATTCCTTACTAGCTAGTTTAGAAGATGAATACATTGATTCTAAAGACCAGAAAGTAAAATATAAAAAATCTTTAGCCTTTGAGAAAGCATTGGTTAGGCCAGAGAGAGTGATTGCAAGAGTTTCAACGGCTCTAGATGCCTTAAACTCCAGTTTATCGGATGGTAGAGGGGTTGATTTAGACTATATGGTATCAATTTACCCTGAACATAGCCAAGCTGCTATTTTAGATGAGTTAGGTGACCAGATTTTAATGGATCCAGAAAGCTATTTAAGAGGAGAAAGAAAATATCTTTCTAAGAACCAGTTTTTATCAGGAGATATTCTCAACAAGATAGAAATAGTTCAACTGTTAGTAGAGGAAAACAATCAAGAATATGATTGGAACCATGCTTTAGATTTGTTAGAATCTGTTCGCCCTCCAAGGATTCATCTGGCAGATATTGAGTTCAAAATAGGGTCACGTTGGATTCCTCAATCCGTTTATGGTAAATTTGCCTTTGAATGTTTTACCAATCGTGAATTTGAATTGTCTTCGCCTGATGTTGAACAAGTCATTGAAGTGAATCCTGTCGATGGCCAGGTTCATTTAAGGACATCATTTGCTTATCGCTATCCAAGTGCCAAAGATAGTAGTCTTGGAGTTAGTGGGTCACGTTATGATACAGGAAGAAAGATTTTTGAGAATTTACTTAATTCGAACCAACCGACGATTACTATGACTGTTACGGAAGGAGAAAAGAAAAAGACCATCACAGATTTGGAAAAAACCTCTGTTCTAAGAGCAAAAGAGCAGCATTTACAAGAACTCTTTCAAGACTTTGTCTCACGTTATCCCGAAGTCCAACAAGTCATTGAAGAAAGCTATAATCGTCTTTATAATCGGACGGTTAGTCGAGAGTATGACGGTAGCCATTTAGTTATTGATGGCTTGGCACAAAACATCAGTCTTCGTCCTCATCAAGAGAATGCTATTCAAAGAATCGTAGAAGAAAAAAGAGCCTTGTTAGCTCATGAGGTAGGGTCAGGAAAGACCTTGACCATGCTTGGTGCTGGGTTTAAATTAAAGGAGTTGGGGATGGTTCATAAGCCCTTGTATGTAGTACCTTCTAGTTTGTCTGCTCAATTTGGTCAAGAAATCATGAAATTTTTCCCTACTAAAAAGGTCTTTGTGACCACTAAGAAAGATTTTGTGAAGGCCAGAAGAAAACAATTTGTGTCACGTATTATTACAGGAGATTACGATGCCATTGTCATTGGGGATTCTCAATTTGAAAAGATCCCTGTCAGTAAAGAAAGACAGATGAATTATATCGAGGATAAACTCAACGAACTACGAGAGATTAAAACACATTCTGAAAATAAGTATACCGTTAAAGAAGCAGAACAATCAATAAGTGGTTTAGAGAAACAATTGGAAGAACTCCAACGCTTTAATCGTGATAGTTTTATTGATTTTGAGAACTTAGGAATTGATTTTCTCTTTGTGGATGAAGCACATCACTTTAAAAATATTCGTCCCATTACTGGACTTGGGAATGTAGCAGGAATTACCAATACAACTTCTAAGAAGAATGTGGATATGGAAATGAAGGTTCGACAGATTCAGGAAGAACATGATTTTAAAAATATTGTCTTTGCGACAGGGACACCTGTTTCCAATTCTATTAGTGAGTTGTACACTATGATGAACTACATTCAACCAGATATCTTAAAACGCTATCAAGTTGATTATTTTGACTCTTGGGTAGGTGCTTTTGGAGAAATTCAAAACTCTATGGAATTAGCTCCTACAGGGGATAAGTACCAACCTAAGAAACGATTTAAAAAGTTTGTCAATCTACCTGAGTTGATGAAAATCTATAAAGAAACAGCCGACATTCAAACACAAGATATGTTGGATTTACCTGTTCCAGAAGCTCATATTATCCCTATTGAGAGTGAGTTAACTGAAAACCAGAAACTCTATTTAGAAGAATTAGTTATGAGGTCAGATATGGTCAAATGTGGAACAGTTGATCCGAGTCAGGATAACATGTTAAAGATTACGGGTGAGGCACGAAAACTAGCAATTGATATGCGTTTATTGGACTCTAGTTATAGTCTAGCAGACAATCATAAACTGCTTCAGGTAGTGGATAATGTTGAAAGAATTTATCGTGAAGGAATGGAAAATAAGGCTACTCAGATGATTTTTTCAGATATTGGCACACCTAAGAAAAAGGATAATGGCTTTGATGTCTATTCTGAAATTAAGGCTTTATTAGTTGATAGAGGAATCCCTAGTAAGGAAATTGCCTTTGTACATGATGCCAATAGTGATGAAAAGAAGAATAGTTTGTCTCGAAAGGTCAATGCAGGAGAAGTGCGGATTCTCCTTGCCTCAACTGAAAAAGGAGGAACAGGTTTAAATGTTCAGAGCAAGATGAAAGCAGTTCATCACCTGGATGTCCCCTGGAGACCAAGTGACATTCAGCAACGCAATGGACGGATTATCCGACAGGGAAATGAAAACAAGGAAGTGGATATTTACCACTACATTACCAAAGGTTCATTTGATAATTATCTATGGGCAACTCAGGAGAACAAACTTCGTTATATTAAGCAGATTATGACTTCTAAGGAGCCGATTCGTGCTGCAGAAGATATTGATGAGCAGACCATGACAGCTTCTGATTTTAAGGCATTAGCAACAGGTAATCCTTATCTCAAATATAAGATGGAACTAGAGAATGATCTAACTCTATTAGAAAATCAAAGACGCGCCTTTCAACGCAGCAAGGATCACTATCGTCATACAATCTCTTACTGTGAAGAAAATATGCCCATTCTTGAGAAACGATTAAGCAAGTATGAAGGCGACATTCAACAGTCTGAAATGTCGAAAGACCAGGCATTTTCTATGACGGTAGGTAAGCAAGCTTTTGATCAACGAGCTGAAGCAGGTGAATCCCTACACCGTATTATCCGTCATAATCAAGCTGACAGCAAAGAATTCCGAACCCTAGCCAGTTATCGAGGATTTGACATTAAAATGCTTAGTCTGCCAACAAATCAACCTCTTCCTGAAACCTTCTCTGTTAAGATTGTAGGAGAAAATCAGTATTCTGTCAGTTTAGATTTGTATTCTCCTTTGGGGACCATTCAAAGGCTTCAGCATACGATTGATCACATTAAAGAGGACCAAGTGAAAACTCAGAACTTATTGGATGAATTAAAGGATAAATGGACTACTGCTAAGGTAGAAATTGGGAAAAATTTTCCAAAGGAAGAGGAATATCAAACAAAAAAGGCCGAATACGATGTACTCGCGCCATTGATTGAAACAGAAACAGATTTAGATATTATTGATCAAGCCTTAAGACAATTCCATGAAAAAGGAAACGAAAAGCAGGAACAACTTTCTTTTGAATTGGATTAAAAAATAGATACAAATAGCGGACAAGAAACGAAAAACGCGGTAAAATAAAGATAGAAAGAAACGAGGTAACGATTATGATGGAAGATACCTATTATCAATTAGAAGAGGCTTTGGTACAGGGATTTCAAACACCTGAAGAATATCAAGCCTACAAGGAGTTAAAGGAACATTATGAGGAAGTGACAGGAGATTACAGCTTTTCCAAACGAGAACTCACTAGTCAACTGGAAATCGCTCTTCAGGATCATCGAGGTGTGGACTTTGAAGAATATGAGAAAGAGGAGTATTTGGACTTAGTTCAAAAGCTAGAGGAATTTGATTCCTCTCTTGCCACCCATTATCGTCAATTGATTGACTAGAAAGGAGAAAGTCATGAATGATTTACTCCTTATCCCAGTAATTTTTTTAGCAGTAGGAGGAATTCTCATTCTTTTATGGAGATTCTTTCTTATTGCCAGTGGACTTTTCCTTATTGGTTTAATCAGTTTTCTTATTTTCGTAGAGGTCTATGGAATTTATTTATTCTTTACAGAGACTGAACTTTACACGGAAGATTTGGCACAGAATGGATTATTTGGTTTTACGACTTTCTTTATCATCTTTAACCTTGCTTTGCTTGTCTTGGCAGGCTGGGCAGGGTATAAGCGGAAGATAAGATGAATAAAATGGAGAAAACTCTAATGGTTCTTCTCCATTTTTTTATCTAATTGGTAATGTTGAAGATCGGAAGTGAAATGATACTTTCAAAGAATTCATTTTGGACACTAGCAAACGAAATAGAGCCCTGATGCAAATCAACAATTTGTTTTGAAATTTTTAGCCCAATTCCAGTCGTTCTAATTTTAGAAATATCAATGTTTTTAAAAGATAATTCGTTAAGTTCAGCAATTTTTTCTGGTGAAGCTCCCTGTCCATTATCTTTGATTTCGACAATTACATTTGTATCTTTTTTGAATAAGTTGATTCTTATTGTGCAACCCTTTTCGTTATGTAAAACAGAGTTGTAGATGATATTATGGATAACTCTTGTGATTAAAAACTTCTCAATCATGATAGATTGATTAACAAGTGAATAATCGTAATCAAATTCAAAATCATTCCAGATTTCTTGATTTAAAATATGGATGAGAATGTCTTTGAAGAAGGGGATAATTTTTGTCCCACTCTTGTTTCGATTGACTATAGTAGCAACGGAAATCAGAATAAGTAAATTGATGCAATAGAATACAGATAAAGCCCTGGAATAAGTTGTTTCCAAGGCTTTTTAATTGCATATAGCTATAGGGGAAAGCTCGTTCGAGTAGATGTTTTTTATTGCCTCCCCTTTGATTTATAAAACGTTAAATATTACCATGTAGTTGAGAATGAGAAACTTTATAAATTATATTTTTGGTGAGTAAAGCAAATAGGTTTATTTGTTATTAATAAAGGAGTAGTTAAAAATCAAAGTAATCTGCGAAAGGAATATCGACTAACTGCAAAAAATATTTCCCAAAAAGTTCAGGGGGCATTGGTAAATCTTGTAATAACCAGGAGCTAATGATTGCTACATAATATTTTACTGTAAAAAGAGCTAGAAAATCTATAGATAATTTTAATTGATTTGATATTTTGTTAAGGTGAGGATAGATAATTGGCAGATATTGTTTTGAAACAAAATGTTGCCAATTATAATCAATATTTGATGAGTGAAGAATTTCCAACCAGTCTCTATATTGATATAATCTAGGTAATAATTCATACGCAATGTATTCATTTAGAGTAGAGTGAGAAGGATCAAAATTATTTAATATAGAATACGTATTCTGATGTATAATCTGATGTATTTCATCAATTATCTCATCTATTGTTCTAAAGTGCTTCTGGTAAATAGCTTGTCGACTGATATGAGCTTCAGCAGCAATTTCAGCCATTGTAATCAATCGAGCATCTTTTTTAGCAGCAATTCTAAAAAATGCATTAATAATATTTTCGTGAGTTCCTATTGTCATAAATTCCTTTTAAAAATTGTCACAGTGTAAATTTTTTTGAAATTAAAATAAGTAAAATGCGTACCTATTTTCTAAAAAGTTGATAACTTGTAAATTTTATTGGGTTGAAATCTAAAAAAAATGGAAGTATACTTTAATTCATATCAAGAATTACTTTCTTGATATGAATTAAAGTATACAAAGTCATGGGGAAAAGTATTTTAGATGGTTATACCACATACACTACTCCAGCAGAGGTACAAAAAAGTGCTATTGAAGACAACCAATTAGGTAATGTTGGTACTTCAGTCACAATCAGTGTTTCTTACTCTTTAACTGTATCTTGGACTTTTTCATGGAGTTTCTATAAATTATATATTCTGGAATGTTGTCTACATAAGTTAAGTATAATATTGGCTTATCACTTAGTGTCACTCGTCTTTCGTAAGAAAATGAAGAAGTCTACGAAAGGGGAGTTTTTATTTTTGATTGTGAAACAAGAACTATTAGAACATTCATTGACGATATTGCGTAGTGAGCAAAAAGTAGAACTGTCATACGTTAATGACATACTTTCGGATAATCTCAATCAGAAATCGAAAAGACAATTTGTTGATCTAATAAACTGTCTCAGAGATCAATCAATTAGGAAAGTTATCAACCCTCATGACAATATTATATACTTATACGTCAACAATATCAAGGCTTTATTATTAATAAATACGGATGAATGCAGTAAGCTGACACGTTTAGAAATATTACCAATGGTCAATAATTCTGAGGACTCAAAAAGCTTATATGATTGTTTATTAGACTTAGATGCAAAAACATACTTATGTTTCCACGAAATCGATGAAGAAGTTAGGACAAATTCCGCAGGAGAAGAGTTTGCAATTGCTTCGCTAATAAAAGTATTCGTGGGAGTTATTATTCTTGAAGCAGTTAAAACGGGAGTGATTACTCTAGAAGATACATATCAGATTTCTCAATATGATTTAAGCTATTTGAGTTCAGGTATAACTGAAAAGAATATTGGGCAAGACATTTCAATTCAAGAGTTGTTGTCCTATCTATTTTTAGCCTCAGATAATACAGCTATGGATATTTTGTTAACTGTTATATCAGATAAGAAGTTTGTTGAACTGGGGGAAAAAATATCGCATGAATTTAAAATAAGAATAGTTCCTACAAAAGAAATACTGCGTAGAGCATGGTGTAAGCCGAATTTATCAGAGGAAGTTTGGAGAGAGAACGCTGTGAGGGATGTAAAATGGTTAGAAGGTCTTGATTATTTTATTAATCCAAAATTATTAAATATATTTATAGAAAAATTGATGTCTTATAAATGGACTCCTTATACAGAACTTTCATCTATTATTTATAAAGGAGGAAATGCTCCAGGGGTTTTATCAGGTTTTTGGGGAAATAAGTACACAGGGAAATTTGTTTACTTTATTTTAAATAGAGATAGAGCATTCAATATAATAGAAGAAATGTATTGTTATAAATGTGTTTTCAATTTTTTAGAAAGAAATATTGAGGAGAAAAATCATGGATAATACTAAATTAATTGGGAGAAATTATAATCATATTGAGATTATTGATAATATAAAATGTATCAAAAAGAAACTTTTAGGAAATAGTACGGATGTAAAGAGAAGACAGAGAAATCTGGAACAGTGGCAGCTAGAGTTGCCAGATAAGTTCAATACTCCTACTTTGGTAAAACAAGATAGCATAAATGCAGAGTATGCATATGAATGGATAGATGAATCTAGCACAGTTCAAGAAATTTTTCAGAATTCTCTTGGATTACCATTTACCAAAAATTTATACGATATTTTTAGTGAAATTTCAAAAATTTTAGCTAGAGTCCATAAGATTTCTCCAACTAAAACCGAGAATGTAAATAGCATTAAATTATTATCTAGACCTTTAATTGCTTTAACCCCTGAGGAGTATGCAGAAGCTAGTGGTGCAGAGTTAGAATGTTTATCACTTCTACAAAAAGATTTGGAGTTAATTCAAACTTTGAACAATTATCTTCCTCAAGATAAATACAAGGTAATGATACATGGTGATATCAGATTGGATCAATTTTTATCCTCTTTAACTAATGAGGTTTGGATTATTGATTTTGAAGAGTATTCGTTTGGAGATGCTTTAAAAGATTTAGGTGGCATAATTGGTTCAGTTCTATTTGATGTGTATATTAAAATATTTTGTGATACTTGGGAACTTAATGATGAAGGAGCTAATGAACAAATTATTAACGATTATCTTCTAAAAAAAGAAACAGCACTAATACGAGAAGTATCTCCATTGTTAAAACACTTTCTACAAGAATATCAATTAGAATGTAGACAAAATATTGATATTGAACTGCTATCAATGAATTTAGGAGCATTTTTATTGGAAAGAATCTTGAGTCGAGCGAAACTAAGTTTTAGACTGTCAGCAGTTGATAAAGCAATTCTTGGTATTGGCCGTGAATTCATTATTTCCAAATATAAATTATCTCAAATTTTATCTTAGAATTTATTTTATAGGAGTAAAATAGTATGACTAATGTTAACCAACTAGCAAGTATAATTAATTTGGATATTGATTTAGATTTAGTATCAATCGGAAATGAAAAATTTAAAAATTGTAGTTTAAGAAGGTCGTCTGATTTATCTCAATGGCTATATTGTGTATTGCACACAGGAAATCCTAGTCTTCTTCACGGAGATAATCGGGAGCTACTGACTGAGCAGATTCAAAAAACTGTAGTTAATGATAAAAGTATTTTATGCGGTGATGCAGAAAATATTCTAGGATTATCTTGTGTAAATATTGGAGGAGTGAGAATACACTCTGAGGATGGGGAAACTGTTGCAATTTCAAAATGCCGACCAAATTTAACTCCAGGGTTCTTTTTATATATGAATTCAGTTACTGATGGGAGATTATTATCAAATACAGATAGGTATTATATTTATGCTGATGAACCTTCGAAAGCAATTGAAATATGGCGTTCTATTGTAGAAAAATTAGAAAATAGTTCTATACCTTTCACAACAAAAGTATTGTCACAGAGTTCTAGTTACCCTCGAACAGATGCAGTCGTTGTGTATTCTACAAGAGAGTTTTCAGACGAAATTAGAAAAGTAATACTTGAGGTTGCAGCTTCAAAATATCCAAATGATTTTGAACAGCATACCTCGCCACTTTGTAAGACATTAACAAATGTTGTTTCGTTTGCCCAGCAACCAAAATATAGGGGAAAAAATGTAAGCTTTGGAGAAAGTCGATGTGAGAATATTGCCTATGCTATAAAAGACAGCTTCATGACGGGTTTGGATTTTCAGATGTTATTGAAGAAGCGTTTTGAAAATGCTGGTATAAATCCGGATAAAATTTTTGAAGAATTGTAGGAAAAAATTATGAATAAAATTCTGTTAATTATTATACCTGTGGTAATTCTATACATACTATATCTTATTTTTTTCTTTTTAGATATAAAAATAGCATAAAAATCTAGTTATCCGCATAAAAACTGGACTTATCACACTTTATCAAGGTCAAAACCACTCAATTTACTACTAATTTACTACTTATGAATGAGCTTTGATACGACGATTTATCCTTGAAAAGTGAAGATATAAAGATACTTCCAATAAAATTTGAATATTTAATAGGTAGACACTTCAAAAAATGAGGTGTCTATTTTTTTACCCGATTTTGAAAGGAAGTGAACTTATGAAAACAAAAAATCAAGAATCAAAAGGTCGTTCCCCACTCTTTAAGACCATCAAACATTCATTCAGCCAATAAAAAAGAAAGGATAGGTAAAAATATGGAACTTAAATTTGTGATTCCCAACATGGAAAAAACATTCGGCAATTTAGAATTTGCTGGCGAGGATAAAGTCGTTCAGCGAAGAATCAACGGACGGCTAACTGTCTTATCAAGAAGCTATAATCTCTATTCTGATGTTCAAAGAGCAGATGATATTGTGGTGGTGCTTCCTGCTGAAGCTGGCGAAAAACATTTCGGCTTTGAGGAACGTGTGAAGTTAGTCAATCCACGTATTACCGCAGAGGGCTACAAAATCGGCACTCGTGGTTTTACAAATTACCTTTTACATGCTGACGACATGATAAAAGAATAAAGAAAGAGAGGAAAAATGATGAGATTAGCAAATGGCATTGTATTAGATAAAGACACGACTTTTGGAGAATTGAAATTCTCTGCTCTACGTCGTGAAGTGAGAATCCAAAATGAAGACGGGTCGGTTTCAGATGAAATCAAGGAACGTACCTATGACTTAAAATCCAAAGGACAAGGACGCATGATTCAAGTAAGTATTCCTGCCAGCGTGCCTTTGAAAGAGTTTGATTATAACGCACGGGTGGAACTTATCAATCCCATTGCGGACACCGTTGCTACTGCCACCTATCAAGGAGCAGATGTTGACTGGTATATCAAGGCAGACGATATTGTGCTGACAAAGGATTCTAGTTCATTCAAAGCTCAACCACAAGCAAAGAAAGAACCGACACAAGACAAATAGTCGCTAGGTAGAAAGGAGACTTTTTCGCATGAAACAGCGTGGTAAAAGGATTCGCCCATCTGGTAAAGATTTAGTCTTTCATTTTACGATAGCGTCACTCCTGCCTGTTTTCCTGCTGGTTGTCGGACTGTTTCATGTGAAGACAATCCAGCAGATCAACTGGCAGGATTTTAACCTATCACAAGCAGATAAGATTGACATTCCCTATTTAATTATCAGTTTCAGTGTCGCAATTCTTATCTGCTTGCTGGTAGCGTTTGTATTCAAACGGGTTCGCTATGATACGGTTAAACAACTTTACCACCGTCAAAAACTGGCAAAGATGATACTTGAAAACAAGTGGTATGAATCTGAACAGGTCAAAACAGAGGGTTTCTTTAAAGATAGTGCTGGTCGTACAAAGGAAAAGATAACCTACTTCCCTAAAATGTATTATCGACTTAAAAATGGCTTGATACAGATACGGGTGGAAATCACGCTGGGAAAATATCAAGACCAACTCTTACACTTGGAAAAGAAATTAGAGAGTGGCTTGTACTGTGAGCTGACGGATAAAGAGTTAAAGGATTCCTATGTGGAATATACTTTGCTCTATGACACCATAGCCAGTCGTATTTCTATTGATGAAGTAGAAGCTAAAGATGGTAAACTTCGCTTAATGAAAAACGTATGGTGGGAATATGATAAGCTCCCTCATATGTTGATTGCTGGTGGTACAGGTGGCGGTAAAACTTACTTTATACTGACACTGATTGAAGCCTTGCTTCATACAGATTCAAAACTGTATATTCTTGACCCGAAAAATGCTGACCTTGCGGACTTAGGTTCTGTGATGGCAAATGTCTACTATAGAAAAGAAGACTTGCTTTCTTGCATTGAAACATTCTATGAAGAAATGATGAAACGTAGTGAGGAAATGAAGCAGATGAAGAACTATAAGACTGGCAAAAATTATGCTTACTTAGGTCTCCCGGCACACTTCTTAATCTTTGATGAATACGTCGCTTTCATGGAAATGCTGGGAACAAAAGAAAACACCGCAGTTATGAATAAGCTGAAACAGATTGTCATGTTAGGTCGTCAAGCTGGCTTCTTTCTAATACTGGCTTGTCAACGTCCAGACGCAAAATATTTAGGCGACGGAATCCGTGATCAGTTTAATTTCAGAGTGGCTTTAGGTCGTATGTCTGAAATGGGCTATGGCATGATGTTTGGCAGTGACGTACAAAAGGATTTCTTCTTAAAGCGAATCAAAGGTCGTGGCTATGTTGATGTAGGAACAAGTGTCATATCAGAGTTTTATACTCCCCTTGTACCAAAAGGATATGATTTCTTGGAGGAAATTAAAAAGTTATCCAACAGCAGACAGTCCACGCAGGCGACGTGCGAAGCGGAAGTCGCAGGTGTGGACTGATCTTGCTGGCTGGTGTGGCAATAGCCACGCCAGCACTTAACCCCCCGTATCTAACAGGGGGGTACAAATCGACAGGAAACAGTCAAAAAAACATTAGAAAATCCTTTGGTTACAAGGGATTTACAAAATTTCAGCGTATGTCAAATGGGCTTTAAAAGTTGACATACGCCTTTTTGATTGGAGGGATTTTTACTGAATGAACAAACTTGGTTACAGCATTTAAAAGAAAAACGCTTGGCTTATGGACTATCTCAAAACCGTTTAGCTGTTGCGACTGGTATTACAAGGCAGTATCTAAGCGATATTGAAACAGGAAAAGTCAAGCCATCAGAGGATTTACAGCAGTCCCTTTGGGAAGCTCTGGAACGCTTCAATCCCGACGCTCCCCTTGAAATGCTGTTTGATTATGTAAGGATTCGCTTTCCGACAACAGACGTACAGCAGGTGGTCGAAAACATCTTACAACTGAAACTGTCCTATTTTCTTCATGAGGACTATGGTTTCTATTCTTATTCAGAGCATTATGCTTTAGGCGACATATTCGTCCTTTGCTCCCATGAACTGGACAAAGGAGTTCTGGTGGAATTGAAAGGTCGTGGGTGCAGACAATTTGAAAGCTATCTTCTGGCACAACAAAGAAGCTGGTATGAGTTCTTTATGGACGTTTTGGTGGCTGGCGGTGTGATGAAACGCCTTGACCTTGCCATTAACGATAAGACAGGGATTTTGAATATCCCTGTACTCACTGAAAAGTGCCAACAGGAAGAATGTATCTCCGTCTTCCGCAGTTTTAAAAGCTATCGCAGTGGCGAACTGGTACGCAAAGAGGAAAAGGAATGTATGGGAAACACCCTCTATATCGGTTCATTACAAAGTGAAGTTTATTTCTGTATCTATGAAAAGGACTACGAGCAGTACAAGAAAAATGATATTCCCATTGAAGACGCAGAAGTAAAAAACCGTTTTGAGATTCGATTGAAAAATGAGCGTGCCTATTATGCAGTCCGTGATTTACTCGTCTATGACAATCCAGAGCATACCGCCTTTAAAATTATCAATCGGTATATCCGTTTTGTAGATAAAGACGATTCCAAACCTCGTTCTGATTGGAAACTGAATGAAGAATGGGCTTGGTTTATTGGGAACAATCGTGAACGATTAAAACTAACCACAAAACCAGAGCCTTACTCCTTCCAAAGGACGCTGAACTGGCTATCTCATCAAGTTGCCCCGACCTTAAAGGTTGCGATTAAACTTGATGAAATCAACCAGACGCAGGTTGTAAAAGACATTCTCGACCATGCGAAACTGACAGACCGACACAAGCAGATTTTGAAGCAACAGTCAGTAAAAGAACAGGACGTGATAACAACAAAAAAAGGATATCTGTCAACCATACCAGTTGACAGATATCCAAAAAAAGATATAATGGGAGATAAGACGGTTCGTGTTCGTGCTGACTTGCACCATATCATAAAAATCGAAACAGCAAAGAATGGCGGAAACGTAAAAGAAGTTATGGAAATAAGACTTAGAAGCAAACTTAAGAGTGTGTTGATAGTGCATTATCTTAAAATTTTGTATAATAGGAATTGAAGTTAAATTAGATGCTAAAAATTTGTAATTAAGAAGGAGGGATTCGTCATGTTGGTATTCCAAATGCGTAATGTAGATAAAACATCTACTGTTTTGAAACAGACTAAAAACAGTGATTACGCAGATAAATAAATACGTTAGATTAATTCCTACCAGTGACTAATCTTATGACTTTTTAAACAGATAACTAAAATTACAAACAAATCGTTTAACTTCTGTATTTGTTTATAGATGTAATCACTTCAGGAGAGATTACATGAACAAAAATATAAAATATTCTCAAAACTTTTTAACGAGTGAAAAAGTACTCAACCAAATAATAAAACAATTGAATTTAAAAGAAACCGATACCGTTTACGAAATTGGAACAGGTAAAGGGCATTTAACGACGAAACTGGCTAAAATAAGTAAACAGGTAACGTCTATTGAATTAGACAGTCATCTATTCAACTTATCGTCAGAAAAATTAAAACTGAATACTCGTGTCACTTTAATTCACCAAGATATTCTACAGTTTCAATTCCCTAACAAACAGAGGTATAAAATTGTTGGGAATATTCCTTACCATTTAAGCACACAAATTATTAAAAAAGTGGTTTTTGAAAGCCGTGCGTCTGACATCTATCTGATTGTTGAAGAAGGATTCTACAAGCGTACCTTGGATATTCACCGAACACTAGGGTTGCTCTTGCACACTCAAGTCTCGATTCAGCAATTGCTTAAGCTGCCAGCGGAATGCTTTCATCCTAAACCAAAAGTAAACAGTGTCTTAATAAAACTTACCCGCCATACCACAGATGTTCCAGATAAATATTGGAAGCTATATACGTACTTTGTTTCAAAATGGGTCAATCGAGAATATCGTCAACTGTTTACTAAAAATCAGTTTCATCAAGCAATGAAACACGCCAAAGTAAACAATTTAAGTACCATTACTTATGAGCAAGTATTGTCTATTTTTAATAGTTATCTATTATTTAACGGGAGGAAATAATTCTATGAGTCGCTTTTTTAAATTTGGAAAGTTACACGTTACTAAAGGGAATGGAGATAAATTATTAGATATACTACTGACAGCTTCCAAGAAGCTAAAGAGGTCCCTAGCGCCTACGGGGAATTTGTATCGATAAGGGGTACAAATTCCCACTAAGCGCTCGGGACCCCTTGTAGGAAAATGTCCTAAGTGGGATATCTGTCAACTGGTATGGTTGACTAAAAATACTTCCTACGAAAATGTAGGGGGTATTTTTTTACGAAAAAATACAATCGATTCTTAAAAAGAAAAATTTTTGATTGGCAAAACCATAACAAGTTCGTTTTAGGGTTTTGATTTTGCGATTGATGCCTTCTAAAGGACCATTAGAGTATTCAAATTTAGCGCTATTTAAGACATATTTTCTGTTTTGACGAAGGGTTTGAATAGCAGTATCCATTTCTGTATTGGTTTTTTGGTAGTCTAAGATGGTTGACTCTAGTAATTCACTATTGCGCTCGTTTAGGGCTTTCGTGATATCTTGGTAAGTTTGGTATACTTCAGCGAACTTGGAAAATTTACTAGTAATGAGATCAACAGCATTTTGGCGAGTCATATATTGTTTAACGCCGCGAAGAAAAACTACTTCTTCAGGGTGAAGATCTTCAGCTTTTTTATGGAATAGCTTCCAATGTGACTTCATAATTTTATATTCTTGGCTCTGTTTATCAAGTTGCTTTAGGATAGAGATACGACAATTGTCCAAAGCGCGACCAGCTAATTGTACAAGGTGGAAGCGATCAATAATGATATTGGCATTAGGGAAAAGGCGATAGATAAAACTTTGATATTGAGCATTTAAATCAATTACAACTGATTGAACGCATTCGCGTTCGGCTTTTGAATAACGACTTTCAAAATAATCAACAATGGTAGGTGATAGACGATCCTGTAACTTTGTGACAATTTGGTGGGTTTCAGCGTCACAACAGATAAAGGACATCACAGACTTAATTGAACGAAACTCGTCAAAACATAGATGCTTAGGCAACTTAGCCACACGATAGTGTGGTTCCATGCGCTCTAAGATTGTTCGACGAACACTGCTAGGAGAGCAGTGACACATTTCAGCAATAAGCTGACCAGATAAGCCTTTACGAGCTAAAAGCATGATTTGATTTTTGAGATCACTGGATAAGGTTTGATTTTCTTTGGTTAAATTAGTAATAGCACCAAAAGTAGTATGGCATGATTTACATTTATAGCGTTGTTTACGAAGCTCTAGTTCATATCTTCTCCCATTTAAACTTGCCAGTCGTACATGAGTTTTGCGAAAGCCATCCTTATTAACTGTGGGAAAGCCACAGTTACGACAACGATTAATCGGATAAGAAAGAGTAGCTGTTATTAGCGTTATATACTCTTTAACAGAATCGTTGTTGTGTTCAGCTTCTTCAACAGAAATAATTTTAATATTTTTATCTTTAATTCCAAGAATATTTAGGATAGAATCATTATGGGACATTTGTTTAACCTTCTTTCATGATTTTTGTGGTGAATTGATTGTATAACGAGGGGACAGCAAATGTCCTCTTTTTTGTATAAAAAAATCTGGCATGGAATCTCTATCCATACCAGAAAGTGTATACCCCAAAAAAATAACTCAAATACAAATTCATTGAATATAGAGAGGAGAACATTTTTATGAATTTTGGACAAAACCTTTATAACTGGTTTCTATCAAACGCTCAATCACTGGTGCTTTTAGCAATCGTTGTGATTGGCTTGTATCTTGGCTTCAAGCGTGAGTTTAGCAAACTGATTGGCTTTTTAATTATTGCGATTATTGCGGTTGGCTTAGTCTTCAACGCTGCTGGAGTAAAAGACATTTTACTAGAGCTATTCAATCGCATTATTGGTGCTTAAATAAAACCGTTCTTTTGTGGAATATAAGTGGTTTTCTTATGTTCCGCAAAGGAATGGTACACCAAACGAAGTGCGGTAGGGATTTTTGAATCTCTACAAAGAAAGGACGTGAATATATGGACGATATGCAAGTCTATATTGCGAATTTAGGCAAATACAATGAGGGCGAATTGGTCGGTGCGTGGTTTACCTTTCCCATTGACTTTGAGGAAGTCAAAGAGAAAATCGGCTTGAATGATGAATATGAGGAATACGCCATTCATGACTACGAGTTACCCTTTACGGTTGACGAATACACTTCCATTGGCGAACTCAATCGACTATGGGAAATGGTATCGGAATTACCCGAAGAATTACAATCGGAGCTATCTGCTCTGCTCACTCATTTTTCAAGCATTGAAGAACTAAGCGAACATCAAGAGGATATTATCATTCATTCCGATTGTGATGATATGTATGACGTGGCACGCTACTACATTGAAGAAACGGGTGCTTTAGGCGAAGTACCAGCTAGTCTTCAAAACTATATTGATTATCAAGCCTATGGTCGGGATTTAGACCTTTCAGGAACGTTTATCTCAACCAATCATGGGATTTTTGAAATCGTCTATTAAATCTGTCGGTACATTACTACTGGCAGATTTTCTATTTTACGGGGTGGCTCAATCAGCTACCCCTATTTTTTATGAAAGGATTGATTACATGAAGAAAATACGAAGCTATACCAGTATCTGGTCTGTGGAAAAGGTACTGTATTCTATCAATGATTTTAGACTTCCGTTTCCCATAACCTTTACGCAAATGACATGGTTTGTCGTGTCACTCTTTGCAGTGATGATACTTGGCAACTTGCCCCCTCTTTCCATGATAGAGGGAGCATTTCTCAAATACTTTGGGATTCCTGTGGCTTTCACATGGTTTATGTCTACAAAAACTTTTGATGGTAAAAAGCCTTATGGATTTTTGAAGTCTGTCATTGCTTATGCACTGCGACCAAAGCTGACCTATGCAGGAAAAAAAGTAACGCTTGGCAGAAACCAGCCACAAGAAGCCATTACAGCAGTTAGGAGTGAATTTTATGGCATATCCAATTAAATACATTGAAAACAATCTCGTCTGGAATAAAGACGGGGAATGTTATGCTTACTATGAGCTTGTTCCTTACAATTACTCATTTCTAAGTCCAGAACAGAAAATACAAGTGCATGATTCTTTCAGACAGCTTATCGCACAAAATCGTGATGGCAAAATTCATGCTTTACAAATCAGTACAGAATCCAGCATACGTTCTGCACAAGAGCGTTCCAAAAATGAAGTCACTGGCAAGCTCAAAGCGGTTGCCTATGACAAAATCGACCAACAGACAGACGCTTTAATATCCATGATTGGCGAAAATCAAGTGAACTACCGTTTCTTTATCGGCTTTAAGTTGCTTCTCAACGATCAGGAGTTTTCTATGAAAAGTCTTACCGTTGAAGCAAAAAATGCTTTGTCTGATTTTGTCTATGATGTGAACCATAAGCTGATGGGCGATTTTGTTAGTATGAGTAATGATGAAATCCTGCGTTTTCAGAAGATGGAAAAGCTCTTAGAAAATAAAATCTCTCGTCGTTTCAAAATCCGCAGGTTAGATAAGGACGACTTCGGCTATCTGATTGAACACCTTTACGGACAGACAGGCACTGCCTATGAAGAGTATGAGTACCATCTATCAAAGAAAAAGCTGGATAATGAAACGCTGATTAAATACTATGACTTGATTAAGCCTACTCGCTGTTTGGTGGAAGAAAAACAGCGATATTTGAAAATCCAGCAGGAAGATGAAACCGTCTATGTAGCTTACTTTACCATTAACAGCATTGTCGGAGAACTGGACTTCCCGTCCTCTGAAATCTTCTACTACCAGCAACAGCAATTTACATTCCCGATTGATACGTCAATGAATGTGGAAATTGTAGCGAATCGTAAAGCCCTATCTACTGTCCGCAATAAAAAGAAAGAACTGAAAGACTTGGATAACCACGCTTGGCAAAGTGATAATGAAACCAGCTCCAATGTGGCGGAAGCTCTGGAAAGTGTGAATGAGCTGGAAACCAATTTAGACCAAAGCAAGGAATCTATGTACAAGCTGTCTTATGTGGTAAGGGTATCAGCAAATGATCTTGACGAACTCAAACGTCGTTGTAATGAAGTGAAAGATTTTTATGACGATTTAAGCGTAAAACTGGTACGACCATTTGGGGATATGCTGGGCTTACATGAAGAATTTTTACCTGCCAGCAAGCGTTATATGAATGATTATATTCAATACGTGACCTCTGATTTCCTCGCTGGTTTAGGTTTTGGTGCTACTCAAATGCTGGGGGAAAATGAGGGGATTTATGTTGGCTACAGCTTAGATACTGGACGCAATGTCTATCTGAAACCTGCTCTTGCCAGTCAAGGGGTTAAGGGTTCAGTAACCAATGCGTTAGCGTCGGCTTTTGTTGGTTCGCTGGGTGGTGGTAAATCCTTTGCGAATAACCTTATCGTCTATTATGCGGTGCTTTATGGGGCACAAGCAGTGATTGTAGACCCAAAAGCAGAACGTGGCAGATGGAAAGAAACCTTGCCAGAGATTTCCCATGAAATCAATATCGTCACTCTGACTTCTGATGAGAAAAACAAAGGCTTACTTGACCCTTATGTGATTATGAAAAATCCCAAAGATTCTGAATCACTGGCTATTGATATTCTGACATTCCTTACGGGGATTTCCTCTCGTGATGGGGAACGCTTCCCAATCCTTAGAAAAGCCATTCGTGCAGTAACCAATAGTGAAGTACGAGGGTTGATGAAAGTGATTGAGGAATTACGGGTTGAGAATACGCCACTAAGTACCAGTATAGCCGACCATATCGAAAGTTTTACAGACTATGACTTTGCACATTTATTATTCAGTAATGGTTATGTGGAGCAGTCTATCAGCTTAGAAAAACAACTGAACATTATACAGGTTGCGGACTTGGTACTTCCCGACAAGGAAACTTCCTTTGAGGAATATACCACTATGGAGCTTTTATCCGTTGCTATGCTGATTGTCATTAGTACCTTTGCTTTAGACTTTATCCATACAGACCGAAGCATTTTCAAGATTGTAGATTTAGACGAAGCATGGAGCTTTTTACAGGTAGCACAAGGAAAAACACTATCTATGAAGCTGGTTCGGGCTGGTCGTGCTATGAACGCTGGGGTATATTTCGTGACCCAAAATACAGACGACCTCTTAGATGAAAAACTGAAAAATAACCTCGGCTTAAAATTTGCATTTCGTTCCACTGACCTTAACGAGATTAAAAAGACCTTAGCCTTTTTTGGTGTAGACCCAGAGGACGAAAACAATCAGAAGCGATTGCGTGATTTGGAAAACGGGCAATGCCTTATCAGTGATTTATATGGTCGTGTCGGTGTGATACAGTTCCACCCTGTATTTGAAGAACTGCTCCATGCCTTTGATACCAGACCACCTGTGCGAAAAGAGGTGTAAATGTGAAACCATCAATAGTAAACAGAATAAAATCAAACTGGACGCTGAAACGTCTAGGTAAAGTGGCAATGACAGTGGCTTTCACACTTGTGATTGCCATTTTTCTTTTAGCCATGCTGGGAACGGTGGTTCAAGCTGCGGGCTTGGTAGATGATACGGTCAATGTGGCAAATGAATACAGCCGATACCCACTTGAAAACTATCAACTGGATTTTTATGTGGATAATAGCTGGGGCTGGCTTCCGTGGAACTGGTCGGACGGGATTGGAAAACAGGTCATGTATGGACTATATGCCATTACCAATTTTATTTGGACAATCAGTTTGTATGTTTCCAATGCGACAGGTTACTTAGTACAGGAAGCCTATTCCTTAGACTTCATTTCCGCTACAGCAGATTCCATTGGTAAGAATATGCAGACCTTAGCTGGTGTGAGTGCAAACGGATTTTCAACAGAGGGTTTCTATGTTGGATTCCTCTTACTCTTGATTTTGGTTCTTGGGGTTTATGTTGCCTATACGGGACTGATAAAGAGAGAAACCACAAAGGCAATTCATGCCATTATGAATTTTGTGCTGGTGTTTATCCTATCGGCTTCCTTTATTGCCTACGCTCCCGACTACATTAAAAAAATCAATGACTTTTCATCAGACATCAGTAATGCCAGTTTATCACTTGGCACGAAGATTGTCATGCCCCATTCCGATAGTCAAGGCAAGGACAGCGTGGACTTAATCAGAGATAGCCTGTTTTCCATACAGGTTCAGCAACCGTGGCTACTGCTTCAATACAACAGTTCAGACATTGAAAGTATCGGTATTGACCGTGTGGAAAGCCTGCTCTCCACCAGCCCAGATTCCAACAATGGCGAAGACAGAGAAAAAATTGTTGCGGAAGAAATTGAAGACAGAAGCAATACCAATCTAACCATTACAAAGACCATTAACCGTTTAGGTACAGTCTTCTTCCTATTTGTCTTCAATATTGGGATTTCCATATTTGTATTCCTATTAACAGGAATCATGATTTTCTCGCAGGTACTTTTTATCATCTATGCTATGTTTCTGCCTGTGAGCTTTATTTTAAGCATGATTCCATCATTTGATGGTATGTCAAAACGAGCCATAACAAAGCTCTTTAATACCATTTTGACACGAGCTGGAATCACATTGATTATTACGACAGCATTTAGTATTTCAACCATGCTCTATACCTTATCGGCTGGTTATCCGTTCTTTTTGATTGCTTTTCTACAGATTGTGACCTTTGCAGGAATCTACTTCAAGCTGGGCGATTTAATGAGTATGTTTTCTCTACAGAGTAACGATTCTCAAAGTGTGGGAAGTCGTGTGATGAGAAAACCTCGTATGCTTATGCACGCTCACATGCACCGTCTACAGCGGAAACTTGGACGTTCCATGACTACTCTAGGGGCTGGGTCTGCCATTGTTACAGGTAAAAAAGGACAGTCGGGTTCGGGGAGTTCTGCAAGGACACAAGCAGATCACTCCCGACCAGACGGAAAGGAAAAATCAACACTTGGAAAACGTATCGGTCAAACCATCGGTACAGTAGCTGATACCAAAGACAGAATGGTAGACACTGCTAGTGGTTTGAAAGAACAGGTTAAAGATTTGCCGACCAATGCAAGATATGCAGTATATCAAGGAAAATCCAAAGTAAAAGAGAATGTCCGTGATTTAACCAGTAGTATTTCTCAAACCAAAGCGGACAGAGCCAGTGGACGCAAGGAACAGCAGGAACAAAGGCGAAAAACCATTGCGAAGCGTCGCTCTGAAATGGAACAGGTCAAACAGAAAAAACAGCCTGCTTCTTCTGTTCATGAAAGACCGACTACAAGACAAGAACAATATCATGATGAACAGACCTCAAAACAGTCTAATATTCAGACTTCATATAAGGAATCTCAACAAGCCAAACAAGAGCGTCCAGCAGTTAAGTCCGATTTTTCAAGTCCAAAAGTGGAACGCCAAGGCAATACCGTTCAAGAAAAAACCGTTCAAAAGCCAGCAACTTCAACCACTACAGCAGATAGAACTTCACAACGTCCAATCACAAAAGAACGTCCGTCTACTGTTCAAAGAGTACCACTACAAAATACAAGAAGTAGACCACCAATCAAAACCGCCACCATTAAGAAAGTCGGTAAGAAACCATGAAGTTGAAAACTTTAGTGATTGGTGGTTCTGGATTATTCTTGATGGTCTTCTCACTGCTTCTGTTTGTTGCCATTTTATTTTCAGATGAACAGGACAGCGGAATTTCCAATATTCATTATGGAGGTGTGAATGTTTCCGCAGAAGTGCTGGCTCATAAGCCTATGGTAGAAAAATATGCCAAAGAATATGGCGTTGAAGAATATGTCAACATACTTCTTGCGATTATACAGGTGGAATCGGGCGGTACTGCGGAAGATGTTATGCAGTCCTCGGAATCCCTCGGTCTTCCACCTAATTCATTGAGTACAGAAGAATCCATTAAGCAAGGTGTGAAGTATTTCAGTGAATTATTAGCCAGTAGCGAAAGGCTCAGTGTAGATTTAGAATCGGTTATCCAGTCCTACAATTATGGTGGTGGTTTCTTAGGGTATGTGGCTAATCGTGGAAATAAATATACCTTTGAACTGGCTCAAAGTTTCTCAAAAGAGTATTCAGGTGGCGAAAAAGTGTCTTACCCCAATCCCATAGCCATACCTATCAATGGGGGCTGGCGATACAACTATGGCAATATGTTTTATGTGCAACTGGTAACGCAGTATCTTGTCACAACAGAGTTTGATGATGATACGGTACAAGCCATCATGGACGAAGCACTGAAATATGAGGGCTGGCGATACGTTTACGGTGGAGCTTCCCCGACTACTTCTTTTGATTGTAGCGGACTGACACAATGGACGTATGGAAAAGCTGGAATTAACTTACCACGAACCGCACAACAGCAATATGATGTGACCCAGCATATCCCACTATCGGAAGCACAAGCTGGCGATTTGGTTTTCTTTCATTCTACCTATAACGCTGGCTCTTATATTACTCATGTTGGGATATACCTTGGCAATAACCGTATGTTTCATGCAGGCGACCCAATCGGTTATGCCGACTTAACAAGCCCCTACTGGCAACAGCATTTAGTGGGAGCAGGACGAATCAAACAATGAGAAAGGAAGATTTAATGATGAAATTTAGAAAAAATCAGAATAAAGAAAAACAGATACCAAAGGAAAAGAAACCTCGTGTCTATAAGGTCAATCCTCATAAAAAGGTTGTGATTGCCTTGTGGGTACTTTTAGGGCTTAGTTTCAGCTTTGCGATATTCAAGCACTTTACAGCTATAGATACTCATACTATTCACGAAACAACTATCATAGAAAAGGAATACGTTGATACTCATCATGTAGAAAATTTTGTAGAGAACTTTGCGAAAGTCTACTATTCATGGGAGCAATCCGATAAGTCCATTGATAATCGAATGGAAAGTCTAAAAGGCTATCTGACAGATGAACTTCAAGCTCTCAATGTTGATACAGTACGCAAAGATATTCCTGTATCGTCTTCTGTAAGAGGATTTCAGATATGGACGGTAGAGCCAACTGGCGACAATGAGTTTAATGTAACCTACAGTGTAGACCAGCTCATTACAGAGGGAGAAAATACAAAGACCGTCCACTCTGCTTATATAGTGAGTGTCTATGTAGATGGTTCTGGAAATATGGTACTGGTTAAGAATCCGACCATTACCAACATACCTAAGAAATCAAGTTATAAACCAAAAGCCATTGAAAGTGAGGGGACGGTTGATTCCATTACAACCAATGAAATCAATGAGTTTTTAACGACGTTCTTCAAGCTCTATCCTACAGCGACAGCCAGTGAACTTTCCTACTATGTGAATGACGGGATATTAAAACCAATCGGAAAAGAGTACATCTTTCAAGAACTGGTAAATCCTATTCACAATCGTAAGGATAATCAAGTCACGGTATCGCTGACAGTGGAGTATATCGACCAGCAGACCAAAGCAACGCAGGTATCTCAATTTGATTTGGTACTTGAAAAGAACGGGAGTAATTGGAAGATTGTAAAATAACAAATATTGGTACATGATTACAGATACTTTGTAATCATGTACTCTTTTTGATAAAAAATTGGAGATTCCTTTACAAATATGCTCTTATGTGCTATTATTTAAGTGACTATTTAAAAGGAGTTAATAAATATGCGGCAAGGTATTCTTAAATAAACTGTCAATTTGATAGCGGAAACAAATAATTAGATGTCCTTTTTTAGGAGGGCTTAGTTTTTTGTACCCAGTTTAAGAATACCTTTATCATGTGATTCTAAAGTATCCAGAGAATATCTGTATGCTTTGTATACCTATGGTTATGCATAAAAATCCCAGTGATAAAAGTATTTATCACTGGGATTTTTATGCCCTTTTGGGTTTTTGAATGGAGGAAAATCACATGAAAATTATTAATATTGGAGTTTTAGCTCATGTTGATGCAGGAAAAACTACCTTAACAGAAAGCTTATTATATAACAGTGGAGCGATTACAGAATTAGGAAGCGTGGACAAAGGTACAACGAGGACGGATAATACGCTTTTAGAACGTCAGAGAGGAATTACAATTCAGACAGGAATAACCTCTTTTCAGTGGGAAAATACGAAGGTGAACATCATAGACACGCCAGGACATATGGATTTCTTAGCAGAAGTATATCGTTCATTATCAGTTTTAGATGGGGCAATTCTACTGATTTCTGCAAAAGATGGCGTACAAGCACAAACTCGTATATTATTTCATGCACTTAGGAAAATGGGGATTCCCACAATCTTTTTTATCAATAAGATTGACCAAAATGGAATTGATTTATCAACGGTTTATCAGGATATTAAAGAGAAACTTTCTGCCGAAATTGTAATCAAACAGAAGGTAGAACTGTATCCTAATATGTGTGTGACGAACTTTACCGAATCTGAACAATGGGATACGGTAATAGAGGGAAACGATGACCTTTTAGAGAAATATATGTCCGGTAAATCATTAGAAGCATTGGAACTCGAACAAGAGGAAAGCATAAGATTTCATAATTGTTCCCTGTTCCCTGTTTATCACGGAAGTGCAAAAAACAATATAGGGATTGATAACCTTATAGAAGTGATTACGAATAAATTTTATTCATCAACACATCGAGGTCCGTCTGAACTTTGCGGAAAAGTTTTCAAAATTGAGTATTCGGAAAAAAGACAGCGTCTTGCATATATACGTCTTTATAGTGGCGTACTGCATTTGCGAGATTCGGTTAGAATATCGGAAAAGGAAAAAATAAAAATTACAGAAATGTATACTTCAATAAATGGTGAATTATGTAAAATCGATAAGGCTTATTCCGGGGAAATTGTTATTTTGCAGAATGAGTTTTTGAAGTTAAATAGTGTTCTTGGAGATACAAAGCTATTGCCACAGAGAGAGAGAATTGAAAATCCCCTCCCTCTGCTGCAAACGACTGTTGAACCGAGCAAACCTCAACAAAGGGAAATGTTACTTGATGCACTTTTAGAAATCTCCGACAGTGACCCGCTTCTGCGATATTATGTGGATTCTGCGACAAATGAAATCATACTTTCTTTCTTAGGGAAAGTACAAATGGAAGTGACTTGTGCTCTGCTGCAAGAAAAGTATCATGTGGAGATAGAAATAAAAGAGCCTACAGTCATTTATATGGAAAGACCGTTAAAAAAAGCAGAGTATACCATTCACATCGAAGTTCCACCGAATCCTTTCTGGGCTTCCATTGGTCTATCTGTAGCACAGCTTCCATTAGGGAGCGGAGTACAGTATGAGAGCTCGGTTTCTCTTGGATACTTAAATCAATCGTTTCAAAATGCAGTTATGGAGGGGATACGCTATGGCTGTGAACAAGGATTGTATGGTTGGAATGTGACGGACTGTAAAATCTGTTTTAAGTATGGCTTATACTATAGCCCTGTTAGTACCCCAGCAGATTTTCGGATGCTTGCTCCTATTGTATTGGAACAAGTCTTAAAAAAAGCTGGAACAGAATTGTTAGAGCCATATCTTAGTTTTAAAATTTATGCGCCACAGGAATATCTTTCACGAGCATACAACGATGCTCCTAAATATTGTGCGAACATCGTAGACACTCAATTGAAAAATAATGAGGTCATTCTTAGTGGAGAAATCCCTGCTCGGTGTATTCAAGAATATCGTAGTGATTTAACTTTCTTTACAAATGGACGTAGTGTTTGTTTAACAGAGTTAAAAGGGTACCATGTTACTACCGGTGAACCTGTTTGCCAGCCCCGTCGTCCAAATAGTCGGATAGATAAAGTACGATATATGTTCAATAAAATAACTTAGTGTATTTTATGTTGTTATATAAATATGGTTTCTTGTTAAATAAGATGAAATATTTTTTAATAAAGATTTGAATTAAAGTGTAAAGGAGGAGATAGTTATTATAAACTACAAGTGGATATTGTGTCCTGTATGTGGAAATAAAACACGATTAAAGATAAGGGAAGATACTGAATTAAAAAAATTCCCCCTCTATTGTCCGAAATGCAGACAAGAAAATTTAATTGAAATAAAGCAGTTCAAAGTAACTGTGATTACAGAGCCAGACGCAAAGACGCAGAGCCGATAAAATGAGATTAATACAATCTCATTTTATCGGCTCTTTCCGTTATGTATGGATTCTTTTAATTAGTCTTCGATGTTTCTTGCTTCGTTGATACCGCTGGCTAAAGATTCCATTAAGGATAGTTCTTTGTCTGTAAAGCTATCCATGTATTTCTCTATCTGTAATCGTCGGGTGCTTTTTACCAAGTTATTAGCAGGTAAGAAAAATTCATCAACGGAAACATGAAGTAACGATACAAGGTCATAAAGAACTTGTATGCTGGGGTGTTGCCCTTTATTTTCAATATTAGTTAAGTACCGTGGGTCAATTTCAATCAATGCTCCCACTTGTTCACGAGTTAAACCTCGTTTCAATCGAGCTTCTTTAATGGCTAAACCAAAGGCTCTAAAATCATATTTATCTTCTTTTTTACGCATAGTAGACCACCTCTATACATTTTATTGTTCCTACTGAATTAAAAACAGGTATAGAAAAACGTGTTATATGGTTTATAGGTTTATATTTAATAAAAAGCACTACTAAACGCCAATAAAAAAAACCGTTATATGGTAGTGCTATTTACGCTGTTAAAATATTGTATATTACTTCCAAATGGCGGTTTGTTGGAGGTCAACGTCGCCATGAAGTACATCATATACAATAAATTTCCTTACATTGGGTTCTTGTCAAAAAAAGTCGTCTATCTGCAATAGATAAGTACGTCCACCAATGTGGTTTTATAAATCATATAGATAGAATAACAGAAGCATGTAAACAGAGAAATAAATCTGTTTATATGCTTTTTTGGCTATTCAGAACTTTTTTACAAAGTTTATTTATCAGTAATGCAACAAATCCCCCTTTCACATTGGGACTAAGAGTGAAAGGAGATAAACGAGCAAGGCTCACTTCCTTTCCTAGACAGAAAGGGGGTGAGAAACATGAAACCATCTTCTTTTCAGACCACAATAGAAAATCAGTTTGACTATATCTGTAAACGTGCTATGGAAGACGAGCGAAAGAATTATATGCTTTATCTTTCAAGGATTGCAAAGCGTGAGGTGTCCTTTTCGGATGTTGGCGATTATCTTGTTAGCCAGTTTGCGACAACAGATAACTATTCAACTGACTTTCAGATTTTTACACTCAATGGGTTATCAGTAGGCGTTGAAAATGATTTGTTGAGTGAAGCATTACGTGAGTTGCCAGACAAGAAACGTGAAATTCTACTGCTGTTTTACTTTATGGACATGAGCGATTCAGAAATTGCAGACCTGTTGAAATTGAACCGTTCTACTGTCTATCGGCATAGAACCAGTGGACTAGCCTTAATTAAAAAGTTTATGGAGGAATTTGAAGAATGAAAACACAATATCCTATGATTCCCTTTCCTCTCATTGTAAAGGCAACAGATGGCGATACCGAAGCGATTAACCAGATTCTACATCATTACAGAGGGTACATAACGAAGCGTTCCCTACGACTTATGAAAGATGAATATGGCAATCAAAGTATGGTCGTTGATGAAGTCTTACGTGGAAGAATGGAAACCAGACTGATTACAAAGATTTTGTCATTTGAAATTAAGTAATATCCTCTCTCCTTTCGTGGAAGCGTGCTAAACCATTCCACGCTTCCCGAACAGGGAGGTTTGTTATTCCACCAAAGCATATTGAGCTTTCAATGTGTTTTGATAGGCTAACGAGCCATTGTTCTTTGAAAACTGAATAAAAGTAATCGAATACGTTTCGATAAGAAAAGAGCCAACGGAACTAACCGCCATGACCTATCTTATAAAGATAGCGAGCGATTCATGTTAGTGATCCGAGAAGCAATCTTTAGCAGGATTGCCTGCAACGACATTCTTATCGTGATAATGATACTCCCATACAGTCAATAGTCCGAGCGTGATAAAACCGTCGCAGGCAATGAGTATGGCTACATGAGAACCATGCAGGGGTGGAACTCCCGTGAGCTTTGCTAAAGCTGTTCGATTGCTGGTAAAACAACTTTTATGAAATCCAAATAAGTGATTTGGAAAGGAGGATTTTATGAAGCAGACTGACATTCCTATTTGGGAACGTTATACCCTAACCATTGAAGAAGCGTCAAAATATTTTCGTATTGGCGAAAACAAGCTACGACGCTTGGCAGAGGAAAATAAAAATGCAAATTGGCTGATTATGAATGGCAATCGTATTCAGATTAAACGAAAACAATTTGAAAAAATTATAGATACATTGGACGCAATCTAGCGTCGCCAAAGGGTCTTGTATATGATAAAATAGTATTAAGTCGTATCAAGGCTCTTTCCATAAAGGAAAGGAGCAAATGCCATGTCAGAAAAAAGACGTGACAATAAAGGTCGAATCTTAAAGACTGGAGAGAGCCAACGAAAAGACGGAAGATACTTATACAAATATATAGATTCATTTGGAGAACCGCAATTTGTTTACTCGTGGAAACTTGTGGCTACAGACCGAGTACCAGCAGGAAAGCGTGATTGTATCTCACTTAGAGAGAAAATCGCAGAGTTACAGAAAGACATTCATGATGGTATTGATGTTGTAGGAAAGAAAATGACACTCTGCCAGCTTTACGCAAAACAGAACGCTCAAAGACCAAAGGTTAGAAAAAACACTGAAACTGGACGCAAATATCTTATGGATATTTTGAAGAAAGACAAGTTAGGTGTAAGAAGTATTGACAGTATTAAGCCATCAGACGCTAAAGAATGGGCTATTAGAATGAGTGAAAATGGTTATGCTTATCAAACCATCAATAACTACAAACGTTCTTTAAAGGCTTCATTCTATATTGCTATACAAGATGATTGTGTTCGGAAGAATCCATTTGACTTTCAACTGAAAGCAGTTCTTGATGATGATACTGTCCCTAAGACCGTACTAACAGAAGAACAGGAAGAAAAACTGTTAGCCTTTGCAAAAGCTGATAAAACCTACAGCAAAAATTATGATGAAATTCTGATACTCTTAAAAACAGGTCTTCGTATTTCAGAGTTTGGTGGTTTGACACTTCCAGATTTAGATTTTGAGAATCGTCTTGTCAATATAGACCATCAGCTATTGAGAGATACTGAAATTGGGTACTACATTGAAACACCAAAGACCAAAAGTGGCGAACGTCAAGTTCCTATGGTTGAAGAAGCCTATCAAGCATTTAAGCGAGTGTTAGCGAATCGAAAGAATGATAAGCGTGTTGAGATTGATGGATATAGTGATTTCCTCTTTCTTAATAGAAAGAACTATCCAAAAGTGGCAAGTGATTACAACGGCATGATGAAAGGTCTTGTTAAGAAATACAATAAGTATAACGAGGATAAATTGCCACACATCACTCCACATAGTTTGCGACATACATTCTGTACCAACTATGCAAATGCAGGAATGAATCCAAAGGCATTACAGTACATTATGGGACATGCTAATATAGCCATGACGCTGAACTATTACGCACATGCAACATTCGATTCTGCAATGGCAGAAATGAAACGCTTGAATAAAGAGAAGCAACAGGAGCGTCTTGTTGCTTAGTAGTACAAATGAATTTACTACTTATTTACCACTTCTGACAGCTAAGACATGAGGAAATATGCAAAGAAACGTGAAGTATCTTCCTACAGTAAAAATACTCGAAAGCACATAGAATAAGGCTTTACGAGCATTTAAGAAAATATAAAAAGATAATTAGAAATTTATACTTTGTTTTGAATAAAAAACAATGAAGTTAGATATTTTTCTAAAATTATATGGTTTATTATTTGTTTGATTTCAGTTCCGTTGGGTGGAATAGCATATTTTGTAATTGGAAGAAAAGAGGAATATGACCATGATGAAGAAATTGATAGAACTATCTGATGTCTCTATTTGTATAAAGAAACGTTGTATTCTTGAAAACTTTTCTATTAGTTTTTCTGATGAAACAGGTGTGATTGGCTTAGTTGGATTAAATGGAGCTGGTAAGACATCATTTATCAAGTCTCTTTTTGGTTGTTATTCTATTACATCTGGAAAAATTTTAAGATTCACGGATGAGATAGCATATTGTCCTGATGTTCCTGATTTTCCAACAGATATGACTACTTTAGAAGTATTAGAATATTCACGAATGCTTTCTAATAAGAAAAGAAAAAAACTAGAATTTTATAAAAATATACTTCAATTGGTGGGGTTGTCTAAATATATAAATAGGGAAACATCACATTTTTCAAGAGGTATGAAACAACGATTGGGGATTGCATCGGTTTTGGTGTTAGAGCCTCAAATAATATTTTTTGATGAGCCAACAAGTGCATTGGATCCTAAAGGAAGAGAGGAAATTATTGAGATACTAAGAAATTTAGGAAAAACTAAACTAGTAATTTTTTCTAGTCACATTCTAAATGATGTTGAAAAAATAGCTAATCGTATTATTGTTATCCATAAAGGTAAAAAAATATTTGATGATAACATTTTGAATTTATTGATTCATAATGATCCTAAAATTTTAGTTACGTTGAATAGAGAATCAAGCTTAAATAAACTGAAAGAAAGACTAGTTAATAAAAAGTGTTTTTGTTTACAAGATAATAATACTTTACAATTTAGTGGATTAGAATTATATGATTTTCTTAGTTTGCTGAATAAGGATATTTGTAGTGGAATAGTATCTATAGAGAGGGATCAAATTAGCTTGGAACAGAGTTTTGCTAATCTAATTGAAAGGAACGAGTACCCAAATGTTAGTTATAGAGATTAAAAGATGGATACGAAGTAAAAAAGCAATACTTTTACCTATGTTTTTTATAATTTTATCAGTATCCTCAACGTTAGCTGCATATTATGCTAATGATTTAATTGAAAGTATGGCTTCAGCAAATAATGGAAAAATAATTCTTCCTGATATTACTTGGGAAAGTTTAGTTAATTCATTTTTTAAGAACTCTGCTCAAATGGGAATATTTGTAGGACTTTATTTGATATTGTCAATGAGTAATATTGAAAAATCTGAATCATTGAAACTGTTTTATTTAACAAGAACAAAAAGTAGTTTTAAAATCTATTTTCCTAAATTATGTAGTTCGTTGTTCTTTTTTATCATTTCTTGGCTATTTGGTCTACTGAGTACAATCTACGTAACGATGATGTTATATACAGAAGTTAGTCTGGAAAGAATACTTGCTACCTCTATATTACATTTGATAATGGTTTCCTTTATTGTAATATTCGGTTTTTTTATTAACATTATCTTCAATATGCCTTTTGTGATTTCAGGTTTAGCTGAAATATTAATACTTGTTTTTTCGTCATTAACAATGATTGATTCATTTAATAAATATACTGGGATGGATTTTTTACTCCCCAAAAAGCTAATACATTATCAAGAAGTATTTAATAGTGACAACGTAAAAATGTTAATATGTTTAACGATTTGTGTAGTAGCTTTTATAGTTTTAGTGTGGTTGATTGATGTCGTAAGAGGAGTGAAAAATGGTAATTGAGATAATTGGAATCAATAAAATAATTGGTTCAAAAAAAGTAATTAATGATGTTTCTTTAAGCATTGATAAGGGGCAAGTCTTTGCACTGCTAGGGCCGAATGGAGCGGGTAAGACTACTCTGATTCGTATAATCTTAGGGTTGTTAAAACCTGATAAGGGGAATGTTAGACTTTTTGGAGAGAAGCTGACAGATCAATCAAGATCTGATTTACTATTACGTATTGGAGTTCAAAATGATGGTAATCTATATGAAAATCTATCTGTTGAATAGAATCTAGCTTTATGGGGTGAAATATATGGTCTAGATCAAGGAACTATAAAAAAACGAATAGATGATTTGAAGAAGATGTTCCATTTAGAAGAGTATACTGACATGACTGTAGGCAATCTCAGTAAAGGAAATAGGCAGAAAGTGATGCTAGCTAGAGCTATGTTTCATAGTCCAGATGTTTTGATTTTAGATGAACCGACAACAGGACTAGATCCTGCTGCAATTGATGAGTTTTATCAGTTCATTAAGAAATTAAAAAAAGATGGTGTTACAATTATCATGTCCACCCATTATTTATATGGGATGGATGATGTTGTCGATAGTATAGGTATTATATTTGAAGGAACTCTACTTATCAGTGATGAGGTTGATGAGTTACGTCGTCAAGAAAATAAAGTCCATTTTAAAGGTAAATTTAATCCTAAAGATATCAAGGAGTTGATTTCGTACGGCGAACTATTTGGGAATCTTAATGATGAATTTACTATCTCAATAGATAATGATGATAAGGTACCTGATATTGTCAAAACTGTAGTTCTAAAAGGAAATGATATTTATGGTGTTTATAAAGCAACTGAGACAGTTAAAGAAATATATTTTAGAATTATTGGGGGATACATCCATGGATAGACATCAACTGAAGGTCATGATAAAAAAGGAGTATAAAGAATTAGTTAAAGATAGAGGCTTACTAGCTTCTTTACTTATTGTGCCGATTATCTTTAGTATCGTGTTGCCAGTATTATTATTGTTGTTGGGTACTAGTTCGGAGGTTTCATCAAGCATAGCTGGCCTCAATACTTTTATTGATCAGTTTAAGATTATAGATTATCCAAATTATATTACAACACAAACGTTGCCACTCTATGCTGTCTTTACCTACTTTTTTTTGCCGTTATTTATGCTACTCCCGATTGTGATTTCGACTGTATTAGCTAGCAGTAGTTTTATTGGGGAAAAAGAACACAAAACCTTGGAGGGGTTGTTATACACCCCAGTTTCACCCAAAATACTTATTTTAGGAAAAGCTTTAGGCTGTGCACTTCCTGCAGTTACACTTGCAACTATTTCTGTAATAGTCTATACATTAGTTGTTAATGCTGTTGGTTGGGGATATTTTGGGCATATTATTTTACCTAATATTACATGGTTATTAGTTACAGTTTTGATTTCACCACTTCTTGTTTTATTATCAATATTGTTAGTTATTGGTGGCTCACAATATTTGAAGAACAGTAAGTCAGCTCAAGGTATTTCCATGATAATTGTAGCACCAATCTTTGGAATGTTAATTTCTCAATCTACGGGAGTGTTAATTTTAGGTGTTTTTGAAACATTAGTTTTTATTATAGCTTTAATATTATTAGTTGTTGTTGTTTTTATTGTTGTTATGAAACTATTCAATTTTGAAAAATTTATTCTAAATAATTGATATCCTTATAAGGAGGTAAATATGAAAGCACTAGCTATTGTCAATACTGAGTTATTGCCAGAAGAATGTATAAAAAATAAAGAAGAGATTGATATTTTAGGGACAACTGTAACCAGTGGTGTAGTAGATATCACTAAACCTAGCTTTGATATTAAGAATCCTCAAAATGATGATTTTGTTTTAATCCATGTTGATGCATTCTCTTGTAACTACAGGGATAAAGCGTTAATTGTTAAAGCTGCAATAAAGATGAACAGCAAAGAGACCTCAGCAAGGCCAGTAAATTTTTTTGGTTCAGATTTTGTTGGTACAATTACTGAGATTGGTGCTGGGGTCACAGATTTGAAAATTGGTATGAGGGTAATTCCTAATTGTTATTATCCGTATAAGGAATATGAAGGTGTAGCAACAGGAGTTGTTACCAATGAGGCTTCAAAAGGATGGTTGAAACTTCATAAATCTAAAGTATTAGCTATCCCAGATTATATGAATGATTATGTGGCAGCGTCGTTTTCAATTGGAGCACAGACTTCTTCTAGTATGATTCGACGATGTAACATCAAGAGTACCGACAAAATACTTGTTACGAGTTCTCGTTCTAATACTTCGATGTTTATCATTAAGTCACTATTGACAGAGGGGTATGATGTCACGGCTCTTACAACGACGGATTGGTCTAAAGAAGAATTAGATTTTGTGTTCCCAGCAAAGGTTATAAAAATAGAACGCGGTTTAAAAAGTTGGGAAGAAATGGATTTAGGAAAATTTGATGTTATTTTTGACCCATTTTACGATTTGAATTTACTTAATTGTATTCCTCACCTTAATTTTAATGGGAGGTATATTACTTGTGGTTTTAAAAATCAGCACAGCTCTTTTGAAGAAAAAATGGATGATGTTCGTTCAAATAAATTCAATTTGTTGATGCTTCAAGCAATGATTAATAATCTTTATATTATAGGGAATTGTATTGGAACAACTGAAGATTTACGTCTAGCAATTAGCAAATATAATCCAAATAATAATCCTATTCAGATCGCTAAAATTGTGGATGTATATCATGGTGCTGAATTTTTAGATTCTACATATAATATGCAAAGTAGATTTGGAAAAGTAGTAATGACATACAAAGATTAAGCTTTAATCAGCTTAAATGATGATAAAAATAAAACACTAACCCGAAAATTTGTATAAAACAGTTTATCGGATTGGTGTTTTTATAATAGACTTCCTACGAAACAAAAATATGATACAATAAAACGATGAATTATGAATCAAGTAAAGTATTAAGTGATGCACGATTTAAGCGCCTTGTTGGTGTTCAGCGTACTACTTTTGAAGAGATGTTAGCTGTGTTAAAAACAGCTTATCAACGTAAACACGCAAAAGGTGGACGAACTCCTAAGTTAAGCCTAGAAGACCTCCTCATGGCTACTCTTCAATATATACGAGAATACCGCACTTATGAACAAATTGTGGCTGATTTTGGCATTCACGAAAGCAACTTAATCCGTCGGAGTCAATGGGTTGAATCAACTCTTATTCAAAATGGTTTTACGATTTCAAAAACTCATTTTAGTGCTGAGGATACGGTGATTGTGGATGCAACAGAGGTATAGTTATTTAGTTTTAAAAAAGCGTTCTAAACATTCAAAAATATTTGGAACTTCCCTTAATAAATCTGTCACTTTCTTTTTCAAGATAGCCCAAGCCTGCTCAATAGGATTCAAATCTGGTGAATAAGGTGGTAGAGGTAAGAAAAAGTGTCTAGCTTGGATGCACAGTTCATCCAAGATGTTCTTGGGATGAAAATTAGCATTGTCCATGACAATGACATGAGGTGTCTTCAAAGCAGGCAGGACAGGGTATAAGTGGAGGAGAGGGGATTGAGATTTATGTTTATGAGGTATTTAATATGCCTCATATTTTTTTGAAAATTATTAAATACAAATTTATATTTATTAGGGGGATAGAATATTAAAAATCGACTTCAAAAGCATTGTTAGAAATTAATTTGAATCCCCCAATAGATTTGTCCATATCTTATTTCAATCTATTGCATAATTCATTCCTTTCGTTTCACTCAAGGCACAACACAGAATGAAAAAGTATTGTGCTCTCTATTTTGTTTTATAATAATAGTGAGAAAGCCTATCACTACTACAAATCACGGGGTGGTGAATAAGTGAGTGGTACAGCCACTACCTCGCATTTTTATAGGTGTTATTCTTTCCATCAAGCACAACTAACTGTGACTAGGAGCACGTAATGTATTACAATTTGGTAATACCTTTTTGATATTAGCCCATGTTTTTTCAATAGGATTGTACTCAGGTGAGTAGGGAGGAAGAGGTAAAAATTTATGCCCAAACTCTTCACACAAGAGTTTTAGCTTACCTATTTAATAGAATCTTGCATTATCCATAATAATAACTGATGGTGTATTTAATATTGGTAAGAGAAACTTCTGAAACAAGCTTCAAAAAGTCGCTCGTCATTGTTTCTTCGTAAGCCATTGGAGCGATTAACTCACCATGATAACAAGAGCTTTCTCGAAAGGGAGAAGCCTCCATCATCTGAATTAGAGCTAAGCGCTCATGTTGTGCATGTTTGTCTTGAATAGAAACATCTCTATATACTCCAGTCGTCAAGTCGTATAGGGCATTTATGTGTATGAGATTATAGGATTTAGCATCCGTTTGGGTTTGGATAGAGGTTTCTGTATCCATGGGATTTCGAGGAATACAGATATCACTCCCATCTGCAGCGAATATCGGAAGATTGGTATTAAGTAGAATAGGTGCTGTAAATTCTTTAAATAGGGCATAGAAAGCCTCAGGTTTTATCTGATAGCGTCTTTGAACAAAGGCTGAATTTGAAACTGTCAGTTTGGCATCTAGTAATTCTTTTGACAGTGATTTCCCGCCCATTCCCAGAATTGTACGAATCATAGTTTCTAGTGATAATCTTCTTTTCCGAGTAAAGGCCTGTTCATCTTGTTTGACGAACTTAATTTTTTGACTAAGGATACTCTGAAAACTCTTATTCAAGTGGGCTTTTATCTGTTTTATCATGGGAAATACCTCCTTAACTATAAGTTTATCACATAAAAAAGAAACCCAAATACAGAATTGTATTTGAATTTCTTAACTTAATTATATTGGACTCTTCAGAGACTTTTTCTTGTGATAAAAGCTCCAAGTCATATCTGTTATTCTTGACCTAGTTTTTATAGAAAGAAGGTCTAAGATGTTAAATAAAGTCAAAACTAAAGCCTTAATTAGTGTTGGAGCAGTGGCTGCGACTAGCTTTATTCTCATGATGGGATATACTGCTGGTCAACATTCTACTGCTAAACAAAGTCGTAAAGAAATCGAATTGGCTGCAGCTAAACTTGTAGAGGACAAACAAGCAGAAGATAAAGCCAGCATTTTGTCATCGGATACTGTAAAAGAATTTTTGACGCAGTACTATACGAAAGAAAAGCTCGGAGAAAATAATACACGTATTCAACCTTATATGACTGAATCGGCTTATTCTCAAGAATTGTCAAGTCAAAATGATGCCATGAACCAAGTGTATAAGGATTATATTTTGGATTATCATTTTGAAAAAGCAGATATCTTTGTCAATCAGACTACGAATCAAGCTATTGCCATGGTGTCTTATAATGTAACCTATGTATCCGATTTAAAGAATGCCAACCAATCAAAGACCAATCAGACAGAAACCAGAACGGTTAAGTTGTCTTATTCGAAACTACCAGGTAAGTTATTGGTCAATCAAGTGCAGATTTGGAAATCTGGGTTAGATGATTTGGATAAGGCCACTCCCAAAACTTTGGAAGAATACTCATCTGTTCCATCACTGCCAAATACTACAACAAAATGATGATATTGCATGGAAATAGAAGAATGTAAGCAAATTTCAATTCTTGATGTAGCCAATCGTTTAGGTATCTCCTTTAAACAAGTTTCGAGCAGTGTCTATGAACATCCTGAACACGATTCATTTCGGATTTTTTCAACTACCAATACTTTTAAATGGTTTTCAAGAGATATTCAAGGTGATGTCATTGATTTTGTTCGACTTGTTAAGGGAATTTCCTTTAAAGAAGCTCTAGCCTTTCTTTCTAAAGAACCTTTTCAAAAAGAAGCTGTTCAAGAAAATAGAGAGAGACCATTTTATTATCCTTTAAAGAGAATAGAAGATTCTAACTGCAGTCTGGCCAGATATTACTTAACAGAATGTAGAGGAATTTCAGAAGAAATCGTACAAAAGATGATTCAACAAGGTTTGATAGCACAAGCTAGTTGGAAAACAAATGAGACAGTTGAACCAGTTATCGTTTTTAAAAGCTTTGATCATCGTCACAAGCTGCAGGCAGCAAGCTTACAAGGGATATATAAGAATCACTCTCTTCCTAGAGAGAGGTTAAAAACGATTCTAAAAGGAAGCTATGGACATGTTGGAATATCCTTTGACATTGGTAAACCAAATAGACTGGTCTTTTGTGAATCGTTCATCGACTTAATGAGTTATTACGAGCTACATCAACAAAATCTATCAGATATTCGCTTGGTATCTATGGAGGGATTAAAAAGGTCTGTTGTCGCTTATCAAACTTTACGACTGATAGCTGAAGAAAATCAGAAGTTGGAATTTTTAGATACAGTAACACCTTCAAAGTTATTGTCTTTGATCAATACAATTCGTGATACCACCAGCTATTTTGATAATCATCCTGATTTATTGACACTGGCAGTAGATTGTGATGATGCAGGTAAAGATTTTTCTGATAAGTTATCTAGATCAGGATTTCCTGTTTTACTGGATTTACCTGATAATGAGTCTGGGAAAGAAAAACGAGACTGGAACGATATTCTTCAAGAAAACAAATCAGATTTAAAATTTATGCTTGAGAATGCAAAAGAGACATTGAGGAATCAACCAGTAAGGCAAACCTCTCAATGTTTAGAATTGTGATAACAAAATCAAGATGTTTTAGCTAATATTAGAATGAAGGAGGATCGTATATGACCATTATTGAACGCTTAGAAGAAAAGGTCACTAGGCAAGAAAGCAAGGTAGCAAGAGAGACAGAAAAACTAGCCGCTTATAAAGAGCAACTGGAGACAGCGATGTTTGCGACGTTCAAAAGGCGTCAAAGCATTAGTCACATGAGTTTTGAAGAAGCTCTTGACCATGCCTTCGGTAGAGAAAGACAATTCGATGAATCTGAATTTAGAAAGGATGAAATGAGTGAATGACAAAAGATTGGAATTTTAATCAACCATTAGAAAGTAAATCAGAAAATCAAGAAGATCCAGATAAAATTGCGGCCTTATTTGGAAATCATCAAGGAGATAATGATGTAAATTATGAAGCGGCTTTTCAAAAGCGCAAACAAGCACCTGTGACGGAATCAAATTCTAGTTCTAAACCCAAAGTTACAGAGGTTAGAACAGGAAAAGAGACAGATATCACTACAAGTTATCAGCAACATCTTAAAAGACTGATTGCGGATAACAATAGTGATATTCAAAGTAGTCAAAAGAAAATTGAAGAGCTACATACGTTGATTGACACAAAGAATAAAGACAATAAGAAATTGCAGTCCATTTATGATGCGATTTCGGAATTACACTAAGCAGTCCTGATAGGCTGCTTTTTTTGAGAGGTTATAGATGTTTACAACATTTTTTAAGAAAAACCAAGACAATAGTGATGTATTTAAGAAGCTAATTCATAGACTATCTGATATGTCTGTCCAAGATCTTGAAAAAATAGACCGACTGTTAGATATCATTTTCACTCCAGATCAAGGATCAGAACAACTAAAAACAGAAGCAACTTACAGAGAAGAAACTTTGGACGACACATTAAAAGAAGCTAAGAATCAACTTCATAAGGAACAATTGGAGAAGAATTTAGAGAGATTTAGGAAAAACAGTCAATAACGCACCAAAAATGGTGCATTTGCTTTTTCTAAATGTTATAATGGTGGTATCAAATAAAAGGAGTTTGCCATGATTGGAAAAAACATAAAATCCTTACGTAAAACACATGACTTAACACAACACGAATTTGCACGAATTATAGGAATTTCTCGAAATAGCTTGAGTCGTTATGAAAATG
>ERZ1023497.32-NODE-32-length-77418-cov-80.838372_pt1 | contig 77418 bp, 68 predicted proteins | sample MGYA00380543_ERZ1023497 | MGnify/ENA primary metagenome ERZ1023497 (study PRJEB33173, sample SAMEA4830384) | metagenome | study: EMG produced TPA metagenomics assembly of the PRJEB25223 data set... | reverse complement strand
TAAACAAATCGATGAGTACTTGTTTATTGATGTCATTAGTATGAATCACTTTCATCGTTAATCACCCGCTTCTTGTACTTTAACTAAATTATATTAAATACTCTTTAATTTGTGCTATGAGCATTAAATGATTACAAAAAAATAACCATTCCCAACTATTAATCAAGTTTACGGAATGATTGATGTTATCTTTATATTAATACAAGCAAGTTCGAAAGATGGTAGCTAATCTCTATTTCAAAGGTGATGCCTATGATGTTGGTTTTTGCTCCTTGAAAGTAGTAGAATGACTGATTTCGAAATTCTAATGGTTGTCATATCAATCATTGGTTTAATATTAATTAGCAATAATCAAACTTCTGACCGAGTTCCGGAATGGTTACTTTTAGGTAATCTAAAAAATTCAGTCACCATCTCTCGAACCTGCTCAATGGCCAACGTGTTAGCGCACGTCGACATTTTATAATTAAATTATACAATAACCCATAATATTATGTCTATAACAACCAAAAATTATGTTACAAATACTGGTAATTCGGTATAATATAACAGAGCAAGTTGGATAGATGGTGGCCAATCTTAGTATAAAGTGAGGTGATGCTTATGAAAGTATCAACTAAATCTTTAGAAAGGAGAAGGCTGTAATGGTCCCGATTAGCGACACGCTAAACTTAATGTTTAGTTTCGGTAGTTTTATCGTACTACTATTGGGTTTAGTGATCGCGATTGTTAAATTGAACCAAAAAAAATAAACCATCTCTCACAACTTTCAATTAGTAGAGAAGGTTTATTTTATCTCAAATTAATTGTCACCGTCTTTCGAACGGGCTCATTGGACAACGTGTTGGCGCACGTTGTCCTTTTTCATTTACATAATAGCATAACTTGGAATATTTTGTCTATTCAAGCTGCAAATATATATAACAAATTCTGGCAATTTGGTATAATATAACAGAGCAAGTTGGATAGATGCTGGCCAATCTTAGTATAAAGTGAGGTGATGCTTATGAAAGTATCAACAAAATCTTTAGAAAGGAGAAGGCTGTAATGGTCCCGATTAGCGACACGCTAAACTTAATGTTTAGTTTCGGTAGTTTTATCGTACTACTATTGGGTTTAGTGATCGCGATTGTTAAATTGAACCAAAAAAAATAAACCATCTCTCACAACTTTCAATTAGTAGAGAAGGTTTATTTTATCTCAAATTAATTGTCACCGTCTTTCGAACGGGCTCATTGGACAACGTGTTGGCGCACGTTGTCCTTTTTCATTTACATAATATCATAATTTGGTATATTTTGTCTATTTTCTATATACATTATGCTACATACCTAACGTGAATAATATAATGGCTATAATAACGGCTGCGATTGGGACGAGTACGGTCATTGCGCCGAATGCTGGATATGCGTCTTTGTGTGTTTCTCCTGCTATAGATCTAATTGTAGTAACGGCATAACCACCGTGTGGTAAGGAGTCTAATGTCCCTGATGATAATGCTACTGTTCTATGCAATGCTTCTGTATCTACACCCATATCTATATAGTGTGGCGCGAGTATTGGCAACGCGATTGTTTGTCCACCTGAAGATGAACCTGTTAATCCTGCAATAACCATTACTGCAACTGCACCTGTAATAAGTGGCGATCCGTTTAAATGTGTCACATATTCAATCGCATCATTAAAGGCTGGTGTAATCTTAGCAACACTCCCAAAACCTACCACTGCTGATGTATTACCAAGTGCAATTAACGCACCTTCTGTTCCCTTTCCTACTGCTTTCCAAAAATCTCTGAAATAACTACGATTTAATAACCATGTTGCTATAATTCCGCTGGATAATGAAATAATAAGCGCTGATTGTTCTAATACGTTATGTAGTAGAAAAGACACGATTAACACAACGAATAATGGAATCATACTTAAAAATGGATTCGGTAAATGTTTTCTTTTTTCAAATTCATCATTCTCTCTTTCAATAAATATCTCACCATTTCGTTTTGCTTTTTTAATCATATGCATGAGCCACAGATATCCAGCTATTAACATAAAGAGTGCTGTTATGAGACTTACTTCCCATGCTGCATAAGGACTCGTATGCAAGTAAGGAATAGGAATCCAATTCTGTATTTCAGGAGATCCGGCTGAAGTCATTGTAAATGTTGTAGATCCTAATGCTAAAGCGGCTGGAATAAACCTTCTTGGATAATTAGATTCTTTAAATAAACTAACAGCCATTGGATATACTGCAAATGCTACAACAAATAGACTGACACCACCATATGTTAGGACGCCACATGCAAGGACGATTGCGAGTACGGCTCGTTTCATACCTATTTTACTAATAATCCAATGTGATACACTTTCTGCTGCACCACTATCTTCCATGACTTTACCGAATATGGCACCTGTTAAGAACATCAAATACCACGAAGTTATAAATCCTGAAAAGCCCTCCATATATCCGGTTATAAAGTCAGTTTGTCCTTTTTCGGCAAATTGTGAAAAGACGGGTACGCCATTTAATAAAGCAACAAACAATGCTGATATTGGTGCAACAATTAATAAATTCATGCCTCGCATTACTAATACAGTAAGTAATACGAGTCCCCCGATAAGTCCTATTATCCCTAACATTGTAAAGCCTCCTTAATTAAGCATTCACTGTTGACTATTGATTACCATATTTTCTAACACGTAATAATGCTTGTTCTGCATGGCCGGCAAAGTTCTCTAACTGACAAAGTCTTGCTGCATACTCACCAATCATTGCACTTTGTTCAGGATCATCTATATGTTGGTATGTCACAGTTTTTAAGAATTTACCTACCCATAGACCACCTGTATATTTAGCCGCTTGTTTCGTTGGTAATGTATGGTTTGTACCAATGACTTTGTCACCATAGGCAACATTTGTTTCAGGACCTAAGAATAATGCACCATAATTTTTCATATGTTCTAAATAGTAACTAGGATCTTTCGTTAATATTTCAACGTGTTCGAATGCTAATTTATTAGCTTCTTTAACTGCTTCTTCATCATCTTCAACAACAATCACTTGGCCATAATTATTCCAAGATTCTCTGGCAACATCTGCTGTAGGTAAAGTTTCTAATTGTCTTTCAATTTCTTTCATCGCTTCTTTCGCAATTTCTTCTGAAGTAGAAATAATAGCACCTGGTGAAGTTGGACCGTGTTCACCTTGCCCTAAAATATCTGTTGCAATCATTTCTGGCTCACTTGTTTCATCTGCAATGACTAGAGTTTCAGTCGGGCCAGCTAATAAATCTATACCTACACGACCAAACACTTGGCGTTTCGTTTCAGCAACAAATGCATTACCTGGACCTACAATCATATCAACTGATTGAATCGTTTCTGTCCCAATTGCCATACTTCCCATAGCTTGAATGCCACCTAATATATAAATTTCATCAGCCCCTGCTTTATGCATAGCATAGACAGTTGTTTTTGGAATTTCTCCATTAATAGGTGGTGTACAAGCAATAACACGCTCTACACCTGCAACTTTAGCTGTTAAAATACTCATATGTGCCGATGCAATCATTGGATATCGACCACCAGGTATGTAACATCCCACACTTTCTACAGGTATATTTTTATGTCCTAAAAATACACCTGGCATAACTTCTACATGAATATCTTTCATAGAGTCTCTTTGTGCTTCTGCGAATTTTTTAATATTATCTTGAGCAAATGCAATATCATGTTTAACTTCTTCAGGAATAGAATCTACAATTTCTTTAATTTGTGCTTGAGATAATTTAAATTGTTCAGGATCCCATTTATCAAACTTAATCGATAAATCTCTTACCGCTTTATCGCCTTGTTCTTCGATGTCTTTTAAAGTATTTGCAACAATTTGTTTCGTCTTTTCGTCACTTTCTTTTACGATTTCTTCAGCCATACCTTCTTTGATAAACTTCATTTGCAATTACCTCCTATATTTTTGCATACGTATTCAAAATGTAATATAAAAGAATACTTTTGAACATTTCAAAAGTATGAATACGTATGCAATTTGTGTTATAACAAGGTTATGTTAAACGCTTACATTTGTCAAGTATGTACAGTTGTTTTTCGTTTAACCAAATTTCCTTGAATATACTGATCTCGCTCAACCACGCTATTTGGATCTGTTAAAATATTTATGACACCATCAACCATTTCCTCAATAGGTTGCGACCAAGTTGAGAGATTATTGTTTGGCCAAGAAGCCATCTTAATATCATCAAATCCTATAACTTCAACGTCTTCTGGAACAGATAAACCATACGCTTTAATTGCATCTAAGGCACCTAGTGCTGTAACGTCATTTGCACCAAATAATGCATCTATCTTTTTCCCTGATTTCAAAAATTCATAAGTAAGATGATAAGCTTTTTCGTATGTATAGTCACCATGAATAACATCTATTTCCATATTCTTCTCGTCAAAATAACGTTTAAATCCAGTTAATCGCTCTTGGTTTGTAGAAGTGTTCAATAATCCTGAAATAAACACATTATGTTTGTGTCCTCTTTGATAGAAATAATCTGCAATATTCGTCGCAGCATTGATATTATCACACGTTACTGAATAACTATCTGAAGATTCATCTCTCCTATTAAATAAGATGACTGGAATTTGTGCTTTAGATAATTTATCAACTAAACCAGAAGACAAAATCGCATCTGTCACTATAATCGCTTCGACATTATATTCTAAAAATTGATTGATTTCTTCTTGCTGTATTTCTTCATTCTCTGAATTTACAAATAGCACAGAATAGCCAATTTCTTTTAATTTTTTCGTAAATATTGCGAGTGTTTCATGGTAGAAAGGATTCTGCACTGCTTTCATCGCAATACCTACTAGATTTGTCTTATTCATAATAAGCCCTCTCGCTAATGCATTCGGCTTATAATTCAATTCATTCGCAACGGCCATAACTTTTTTTCGTGCTTTTTCAGACACACTTGCACCAGGTGTAAATACTCTCGATACTGTTGATTGAGATACATTTGCTAATTTGGCTACTTGAGATGCTGAAACTCTTTGCCTACTCATAAAATCCCTCCTTAAATCTATTTCTTTTATTATACATAATGCACCTCATAACACCTAACGCTCTTTAAATCGCATAATTGCTAACAATAGGTACGATTGGTGTCAATAGAGGTATTCTGTTTATCATTATTCAACATTAGTAGCATTCATTTTAATTACTGTTATTTTAACATATGATGCCATTATCTTCTTTCGGCAGTCTTGCAATATACGAAGCGCCTATTTATCTTGTTTCACTAGTCTTGATAAATACAAGGCGCCTATTTATCTTGTTTAGCCAGTCTTGATAAATACAACGCCTCTATTTATCTTGTTTAGCCAGTCTTGATAAATACAAGGTCCTGAATATTGCTAGTCGCACTCCACTTGCAATGTTCACACCTCCAACACCCCCCTCTCATCTTACATTCTCGTTAGACCTTCTATATACTTCTATTGTATAATTATGGTATTAATTTTCGCTCGGAGGTAATTTTCATCTGTGTCTAAAATGTATTTTTATGTAAAAGTTAAGCGCTTGGATGGGCGTGTTCTGAACTATCAATTGCCTAATGATTTACAGGAAGCGATGAGTATCTATCGAAAAGAAAATCCGAAGACTTGGACTAAGATGTTCAAACATGCTTTAATCAACATTCCTTTGGAGCCATATAGCGCAAAGAATAATTATCGACCATTAATTGGTGTCGGCTTAATTAAAAATGTATTCTATCTCAATAAACCAAAAGCACTGCGAACAAGAGGTCAGTTTCTAACATTTGATAATTGGTCAAAGAAAGGTTGGAAACACTTTTGGAGAAGCTCTGCTTTTTTAAGACACGATCATAAATTGAAGTCTAAGATTAATATCATGTATCAATACTACCAATGGAAAAAATGGTATAAAAATAAGGCTAGGATATAATGTAATGTCCCAGCCTTATTCTGTTTATTACCACAATATCTCTCATCATTTTATCGAATGTTCTAAGCTATTCGTAATAACATTTCCTTGTTGTTCTATATTTAATTCTTCTTTAAGTTGTTTATTGTATTGTTGCTTTAGGGTTGATTCGTATTTATGTGACCATTGTTTTAGACTGACGTAATACAGAACGCCTACTACTATAACAAGCGCTATGACCATTGGCCAGAACAACGGTGAAACGATATTCTCCTGTGAGGCTAATCCTATTGGCGAGAATAATATGAATGTGAATATCATTGACCCAAATAAGACTACTGTCACTGGAATGGTGTATTTCCATGGTGTCATATCCACTTTAGGATTTGGTTTGAATTGATAAGGTGTACTTAACGGCTTAATTGCTCCAATAACAATCATTAAAAGTACTTCAACGACAAACAATAATCCTTGTATGTAAATAAAGTTTATCGTCATCTCATAATGGAAAAACATTGGCAAGCCCCAAATAAGTAAATAATAAACAATGACATGTGATATGATCACAATTTTAGGTCCGATAGCTGGAATTCTTTTAGAAAATATCCCTACCAGTACAATTGCGATGATAGGTATATTGAAAAATCCTGTAAACTGACGAATGATTGTCCATAATCCTTGTGGTGCATTCATTAACATTGGTGAAATAAAGAATGTGATAAGCGCCAAGATTACGCCAAACCATTGACTCACTCTGATCATTTGTCTATCAGTCGCTTCTTTATTGATGAGTACTTTGTAAATATCGTATACAAACAATGTTGATGCACTATTGAGCAATGCATTAAAGCTCGAGAACACCGCACCTAATAGTACAGCTAAAAAGAAACCATTTAAAAATGTTGGAAAGACGTCTTTTGTTAAAGTTGGATAAGCTAAGTCCATATTCTTTAATCCTGAACCGTATAAATGATATGCGATAACGCCCGGTATCATCATTAAGAATGGTACAAGAATCTTAAGAAATCCTGTAAATAACGCACCTTTTTGACCTTCTGCTAAACTTTTCGCACCGAGTGTCCTTTGAATTACATATTGATTCGTACCCCAGTAGAATAAATTAGCAAAAATCATACCTGTAAAAATCGAACCAAAGGGCACGTCATCTTGTTGTGAACCAATTGAATTAAGCTTTTCTGGATGTTCTGTAGCGATCGTTTTCATGCCCGCTAACATACTGCCATGGCCAAGTGCAATAAATCCAAGTATCGGTACTAGTACCCCGACAATCAACAATCCGATACCATTTAATGTATCTGAAATGGCAATTGCTTTTAATCCACCAAGAACTGCATACAGCATTCCGATAATACCAATCACCCAAACGATAATCCAGATTGATTGTTCATACGTAATGTCAAACATATTCGGTATATCAAAAATTTGTATCACCGCTAAAGAGCCTGAATACAGTACTGAAGGAATGGTAATGAAACCATAACCCACCATAAATAACACGACAATTAATAGTCTCGTTTGATGGTCGAAACGCGTATTTATAAATTCAGGAAGCGTCGTAAAAGCACCTCCTAAATATTTGGGTAATAGAATAGTCGCTAATATAATGACTGAAAATCCAGCTGTTACTTCCCATCCCATACTTGATAAGTTATTCTTATAACCTTGTCCGTTTAATCCTATTAACTGCTCGGCAGATAAATTAGTAAGAATTAAAGCACCTGCGATAAATCCGCCAGTTAACCCTCTTCCACCTAAGAAAAATCCACCAGAACTATTTAATGTATTCTTTGTCTTATAGTAAGAATACCAAGCGACAATACCGATAAAGAATGCACATGAAACAAGTGTAAAAGCTACATACATATTGATGACCACCTCTTCAGAAGAATAACAGCTTTAACTGTTTTAATCGTTCTTAATTATGTTGCTTAGCATAGCTTAATCCAATTTTTTCTCTTAATGTTCCTTCTCTATAATCTTCTTGCACTAACCCTCTATCTTGTAATATTGGAACCACTTCATCTACAAATAATTGGAATTGTGTAGGATTGAGTGGTGCCATAATATTAAAGCCATCTGCAGCACCTTTCGTAAACCATTCTTCCATTCTATCTGCAACATCTTCAGGCGTCCCAACGATAATATGATGACCTCTTGCACCAGCTACATGTTTCATAACATCTTCAAGTGTAGAATGATGTTTCTTAGCTGTTTCTTTAATCAAATCAACACGACTTTGAATATTGTTTCCTTGATCGATTTCAATATCCTCAAACGGTGTATTTAATTCATATCCACTTAAATCTGTATCCCCTAAATAAGAAGATAATAATTCTAATCCCATTTCTTTAGGAATCAAATCTTGTAATTCGTTATAATTTTTTTCTGCCGCTTCTCTCGTTTCACCAATAAACGGAAATATTCCTGGCATAATCACAACGTCTTGGTGATCGCCTCTTTTTTCTTTAACTTTACTTTTTAAATTTTCAGCAAAGCGAACTGCTGCATCCACATCATTTTGAGCGGTAAACACAACTTCTGCATACTTAGCCGCAAAATCAATACCTTTCTTAGAAGAACCTGCTTGCACAAGTAAAGGGTGACCTTGAGGCGGTTGTTCAATATTTAACGGCCCTTTCACACTGTAAAATCGTCCTTTATAATCAATCGTCTTAGGTTGATAATCAGGCAATAATCTACCTTCATCATGTAACTTTTCAGGATTCACATCTTCCCATGAATGCCATAACTGTTTAGAAACTTCTACAAATTCATCCGCTTGCTCATACCTTAAATCATGATCCACATTATTTGTTCCGTTAAAATTTGATGCAGTCGCATTAATACCAGAAGTTACAATGTTCCAACCAGCTCTACCATTACTATAATGATCTAAAGAAGCAAAGATCCTTGCTAGATTGAATGGTTCAGAATATGTCGTTGAACCCGTAACAATAAGCCCCAAATTCTTCGTTTCTCTAGCCACAATAGACATAAGTGATAAAGGTTCGAAAAATGAAAACATATCAGGATGTGTCTTCTTATCTACATACAAACTGTCTGATACAAACAAGAAATCAAACTTAGCCTTTTCCAAGATCTTCGCCTGTTCAATCGTCTTCTCTAAATTCATACCACCCTTTTTAATAGACTCAGGATGTCTACTACTCGCAACATGATGTCCAAAACCTGTTAAAAAATATCCTAATTTCATTCTTTTCATCTTTGTCCCCTCCAATAATTTATTATTCCGATTGGATTAATAAGAAATATCTTACCATTGTCTATTTATAGAGTCAATTTACAATTTTCAAAAAAATTATTTTTAAAAATAAAAATACCTACCAACATCAATTATTGGTAGGTACAGATAAATTCAATTTATATAAAAAGTCGAAAATTTATTTTTTCTTCTTTTTCTCTTCCATAATAGCAAGAATAATAAAGCCAACAATGAATACAGGAATGAATGCAGCAATAAACATCATTTGAAACACCTCTTATCTTAATATTCTTTATATCATGCTTATCATAACAAGAAATCAGATAAGGTCATAGTAAAGGAGTATGCTTTATAGGCGTATATTACTGAAACAGCGCTTCGAATGCTTGTGCTTGTATTGAACTTGCATGCTTCAATTGACTTTCTCGTTTAACATCAGCTAATGTAGGTTCCGCTTCTATCTCTTTTAGTGCATGGATTAATTGATCTTTATGTTCTAACGAGAATTGATTTTCTTTAGCAATATAATCCGCATTATGCACTGTCTCTTTATATCCTAAAATCAATAACTGGTGCTCAAATGCTACTTTAATAGCATCCAGAATTTCATTACCTTTGTTAATATCTAAATAAATGTCGCATGTTTCATATAAAGTATGAATTTTCTCTTTAGTTGCTACAGGATGTAGCGTGACATTATGATATTTATTAAGTTGTAGTAACTTTTGAGACATCTCAGTAATAGCAACAATATGAAATTGATATTGCGGATGAGTTTTAACGATATCTTCAATATGTGGAATCTGATCAGAGTTCGTTAATGTAAGAACATTGCGCGCTTCTTTATGATTATTTTTAAACTCGTATACATAACCTGCTTTCGCAATTCTACTTTGATGTTCAGATTCTACAAGTTCACGTACTTTATCATATTCCTCATTATTTGGTATTAAAATTTTAATACCTCTCGTCTTATCAGCTAACATAAGCTTCATATTTCCCGGTAAATCATCTTTCATTTGTTCTTGCCAATACAAATAGTCGTGTCCTTCTACTTTTAAGTCATGAAGGACTGCGAAAGGTATAGATAAAGAATTGATTAAAAAGCTTTCTAAAGGCATTTCGCTCATCTTTAAATAGAATATGACAAACTGAACTTTTGATTGAAAGATATATTCTTTATCGTTCCATTTCAACATAATATCATTCGTTACGAAATTCTCACTTATTATTTCTTCATTTCGATCGTTGAACCATCGTTTAATAATACGTCTTTGATTATCATCAACCATTAATTGCGCATACTTTAAACCTTTATTATTATAATAGTCAATGACTTGAGTTCTACCTTGTTTGTTCAACCATTCAATTCGCTCAACTATTCTAAGACCGTAGTTCTTCTTATATATAATTCTACCTTTTACTTCGCCCATATTTTTAATTTCTGCTGAATTATTATTACCTTCAATTTCCCAAAATCTTGGCAATGGCACTTGGTTAAAGAATAAAGGTTTTGAAGCATGATTATCATTATTAGCGAAAAATTGATAAGGTGTTATGACATTTGAAGGTAAGAATCCATCTTCTTCAATTACAATGGTTTGTACATTCATCTTTGCGTTCTCAAATGTTTTATAAAGTCGTTGTGTTCTTATATCGAAAGATTCAAATAGATTAATCATGTAGCACCTCTTCAATTAAGTGAAACCACTTTTGTTTAATATTGTCAGTCTTGAAATGTTCAGCACGTTCATAAGATTTCTCATGAAATGATGAAGTATCATTTTTGAAAAATTGAATAACCGCTTCGGCTAAATTGTCGACGATTTCTTGTTCTGATTGGTAACTTTTATCGATAGGAATTAAATATCCATTTTCATTATGACCAATAAATGTTGTGTTTCCATAATCGACATCAAATCCTATCATACCTAAACCAGAGCCAATAGCTTCCATCAACGTTAACCCGAAACCTTCACTTGTTGAACCTGCGAAAAACAATTCATAATTAGCATATACATCTTGTAACTTCACATGTCCTAAAAGCTTGATATAGTGATTCGCTTCATTTTCTTCGATTAATTTTTGAAGCATGTTTCTTTCAGCGCCTTCTCCGTATATATCAAATATCAAATCAGGAATAGATTGTTTTGCTTTGACGACAGCTTTCACTAACCAATCTATATGTTTTTCACTGGCTAATCTTGATGCTGTTATAACTGAATAAGGTTTTCTATTATCTGGCTTAATCACATCATGAATACTACCAACAGGCACTGTATATATCTTTGGTAGATTTCCATAATATTGATTAAATTGATGACTCAGAACTGCTTTTTGTCGATCTGTAGCTGCAATATAAAAATCCACTTCATTTACATGAGAAAATACATATTCATAATAATTATTCCATAGAATATAATCATCAGTTGTTGAATTTTCACTATAATGTTCTGCATGAATGACCACGCCTAACTTAGAATCGCCTTTATTTTGAATAACAGGTTGTCCCATACCTTTGGATCGGTCAACAATCACAATATCCTTTGATGTTAAATGCAAGCATTTCATAAAATAAGCAACAAATTCTTGTTTAGAATATAAAATTTGATCCTTAAACATGTATAAATGACCGTTATTATTTAAATACTCATTATAAGCAATAGAACCATCTTCATTATAAAATTGTCTCATATAAACTTTCGCTCTATTCTCATGTGGCGCATAATATTCCGAGAATGTTCTTGTATAAGTATAGAAATCTTTTCTAATTAATTTTCCACGAGAAACAAACTCAGTTCTATCCACATATGGCTTGCCTTGTTCCTTCAAATAACAAACAACATACGTTTGATTCACTTCACTAAATAATTTAATCGTTTTTTTCTGTTCTTCTTGACGCGTTATTTTCATATCAAGCGTATCAATTAAATCTTCCACTGTATAAGAAGTAGGTGCAATTTTAATATCCGTAAAATATTGGTATAACCAAATAATCTCATCGTCATAATATCCCATGTGACTTGTTAAAGTTTGAATATTCTCATGTGTTAATAAATCTAAAAACACAAATTTCAAACTTTCCTTTTGGTCACGAAGCATCTTAGCTCTATAAAATTGGGCATATTCGATACCACTGCTCGCCCAACCAATACTATAATTAATATTATATATTGTCATAAAAAGTCCCTTCTTTACAAATTAGCATTATTATAAAATATACAAAATAACCAACATTTCCCAATTCTCTTTTTAAATTATTATATATTATTTATATTAAATTTTACAAGTATCTATAGAGATATTCTGCTCATAACCTTTCCAAATGACCTATCATAATGAATTGATATTATTTAACTTTTTTCTGGTATAGTATAGTGATTTTAAAAGGGGGAATTTTTGATGAAGATTTTTGATGCTCATTTTCATATTATTGATTTTAATTATGAAGTAAAAGAGAATAACGGCTATATGCCACCAAGTTATCTAACTGAGGATTATCAAGAAGAAACACAAGATATGAATATTGCAGGTGGCGCAATTGTCTCTGGTTCTTTTCAAGGGTTCAATCAACAATATTTACTTAAAGCACTTAGTGACTTAGGTCCCGAATTCTGTGGCGTGACCCAATTGCCTTATAGTGTTTCAGATGAAGAAATAATTTCTTTAAATGATGAAGGCGTTCGTGCTTTAAGATTTAATGTTAAACGTGGTGGTTCAGAGGACTTAGCACATTTGAGTGATTTTGCGAAGCGTGTACATGACTTAGTAGGATGGCACAGTGAATTGTATATTGATTCTAAGAATTTACCAGACATTGAAGAAACCATATTATCTTTACCGGCTATATCCATTGATCACCTCGGTCTGTCTAAGGAAGGTCTTCCAAACCTTTTAAGATTAGTCGACAAAGGCGTTCATGTGAAAGCAACTGGTTTCAGTAGAGTTGACTTAAATGTACAAGATACTTTAAAAGAAATTTATCATGCAAATCCAGATGCACTTATGTTTGGTACAGACTTACCATCAACACGTGCACCGAAACGCTTTACTTCTAAAGATATTCAATTCGTTCAAGATACTTTTGACGAAGCCGCAGCTAATAAAATATTTTATCAAAATGCGAAAGAATGGTATCGGAAGTAATATGATGCTGATAGTAATATAATACTTTGGTTTGAATGGAAAGTTAAATTTTGGAAAGATGTGAGTTTATTAATCCTTTAACCTACATCTCGACCTATCGGCTTTATTCAAACATTAAGCCATGACTCTCACCCATCATATCTCCAACTCCCCAATGTGTTTAATTTCAAAGTACAAGATTTCAGCTATATAATAGTAATTGAGATAAAAACTATATAGAAATGGAGTTTTGGTTATGAGTATATTTACTGTTCAAGAGAAAGTAGACATTTTAGGAGATATAGTAAGTATTCAATCTGTTAATGATAATGAAATTGAAGTATGTGAGTACTTACAGAAACTATTAGCAGACCATAACATCGAGTCCGAAATCATTAAAATTAGTGAAACGCGTGCAAATCTGGTTGCTGAAATTGGTGAAGATGGTCCAATTTTAGGTGTTTCTGGACATATGGATGTCGTTTCTGCTGGTGATGAAAGTAAATGGACATATGATCCGTTTAAACTAACTGAAGTAGATGGTAAGTTATTTGGTCGTGGCTCTGCTGATATGAAGTCTGGATTAGCTGCGCTTGTTATTAGTATGATAGACATACATGATCAAGGTTTATTACAGCATGGTAGAATCCGTCTGCTTGCAACGGCTGGTGAAGAAATTGCTGGTGAAGGTGCTAAAGCATTTCACGATAAAGGATATATGGATGATGTAGAAGCACTCGTTATCGCTGAGCCTTCCCAAGATAGAATTATTTATGCACATAAAGGTTCAATGGATATTCGCATCACTTCTCGAGGAAAAGCATCTCATAGCTCAATGCCACATCTTGGTTTTAATGCCATTTCACCGCTTGTAAAATTTATTTATAAAGCAGATGAAGGCTTTACTAAATTCAATCAAACAAATAAACTACTTGGCGAACCAATCATGAATGCGACTATCTTCAATGGCGGTAACCAAGTTAACTCAATTCCTGAACATGCAGAGTCGGAATTCAATATTCGTACGATTCCTGAACATGATAATGATCAATTCATTTCATATTTCAATGAAATTTTAAAACAGATAGAAACCGATCAAACAGATATTGAAATTGATACGTACATGTCTAGACCACCCGTTTACACAACTGGCCAAAATTCATTAATCGAGTTAGCTGTAAAAATGGGCGAAAAACATTTAAACACTACACTTCCAACTGAAGCATCACCAGGTGTTACAGATGCATCTGATTTATTAGTTTCTAAAGATGAGAACTTCTCATTTATAATGTATGGACCTGGTACAGTAGACCAAGCGCATCAAGTAGATGAACATGTATCCAAAAATGCATATCTTAAATTTATTGATTTATATACAGAATTCTTCCCTAAATACTTAGAAAAGTAATTCATTATAACCGGAGTGATTAACGTGAATACACAAATTCAACAACTTAAAAACATCATTGATTCATCTCATAATATTACATTTTTTACGGGAGCAGGTATTTCGGTTGCTAGTGGTATACCCGACTTCCGTTCACTCGGTGGATTATATGATCAAATCTCAGAGAATGGCTATTCCCCAGAATATTTATTAAGTACTGATTATTTACAAAGTGACCCAAAAGGATTTATGGACTTTTGCTTTCAATATTTACTTTTCACAGATAAACAACCTAATATCGTACATCAATGGATAGCCTAACTCGAAAAAGACCATCGTTCACTCGGTGTCATCACACAGAATATCGATGGTCTTCATAGTAATGCCGGCAGTCTAAATACAGATGAATTGCACGGCACTATAAACCGATTTTATTGTACAAAATGCCAAAAAACATATACTAAATCTTATGTTATCGATAACCATTTACACCATTGCGAATCATGTGGTCATACCATTAGACCAGACATCGTATTATACGGTGAAATGCTAGATCAAGAAACAATATTCAATGCATTAAACAAAATAAGAGAAGCAGACACACTCGTAGTACTCGGTTCATCCTTACTCGTGCAACCCGCAGCAGGACTCATCTCAAACTTCGAAGGGCAAAACCTCGTCATTATAAACAAAGACGAAACACCTTATGATTCTACAGCAAACATCGTTATACATGATGACATGGTAGCTGTTGTACAAGAGTTATTGGAGTGAGTTGCCAAATCACAACGAGTTCCCTCTTTTATTCTTGATAACAAAATACACTCATGGTATTATTTAAGTATTAAAAAACACTCAGCAACTTTGGAAGGGTCACTGAGTGTAAAAATTAAGGCGTATAGTCTATGCTATATTTCACCATGGCTTATTGAATTTAGTCGTTTGTGTTGTAGCACAAGCGACTATTTTTTATTGTCTTTTTTAAGCAATAAATAAACTATATTACCTCTGTACGCAAATCCCCTTCAACACCTAAAAAAGACTACTTATCCCTCTATTTTCCGAGAAATAAGTAGTCTTTTTTTATGTTATTTTCTTACCTGTTTGTGCTAATATTCTCCACAATAATAGGATAATTGCAGCGATGATTGTGATTGTTATGATCAGGATTAATAAATATGCATGATCAAATGCATTTGTACCTAATTCTAGTAATTTACTTTTTAATAGTCCATTTGAATTTTCTGCTACGATCATCGTTTCTTCAAAACTGCCTTTTGCTTTCGCTGGTATTTCTGCTATCGACATTGAGCGTTCCATTAAATAAGTATAAGTAAATGAAAATACGCCACCAAGTGCAGCTATACCTATTGAACCTCCGAGTTCATATGACACTTCTTCTACTGAAGCTGCCATACCTGCTTTATCGTCATCAACGTTTGTCATGATTGCATTTGATGCTACAGTCATTGCACCGCCTAACCCTAATCCTGCAATGCTAAGGAACAGTATTTGAATCCATAAATCATTGTGTAGAGATGCTGTGAATCCTACAATTCCGATTAATGAAATGATTAAATTGTAAATAAGTATTTTGATGCTATCAAATCGTGTTAAGATACTTCCTTGTACAATTGCTCCTATAAAAGCAGCTGCTGCCATCGACATTAAGACTAACCCTGCTTTTAAAGGTGTCAGATTTAAAATTAATTGTAATCTTTGAGATAAAATCATTTCAAAGCCAATTAATACAGATGCTGATGTAAATGCAGCTATCACACCTGATAAAAAGTATTTATTTTTAAATATATCTAAACTAATTAAAGGATTTAATAGACGTTTTTGTCGATTAATAAATAATTTCAACGACCATAATCCAATCACTAATGTCAGTATAATCAGTACAATTGAAGGATTTTCTTTTGTGATTTCTTTTATAGCGTAGACAGTCCCTATAAGCCCTATCATAATCAGAATTGAACTTGTGATGTCCCATTTTTTATCTTTGTTTCCTTTAATATTAGGAATTTGTATAAAAGCAACGATAATAACAAGTATCGTAATAGGAAGATTAATTAAGAATACTGACCCCCACCAAAATTTAGTTAATAATAAACCACCTATTAAAGGTCCTAAACCAGCACCTGCTGATGCAATAGAAGACCAAATACCTAGTGCAAGTGCTCTATCTTTTTTGTCATCAAAGACCTGTTTAATAATAGCTAGCGTTGACGGCATCATTGTTGCTGCACCAATAGCCAATATAACTCTAGCCATAATTAAAGTGCCAGACGTTGGAGAAAAAGCTGCGACAACTGATGCTAAAGTAAAGATTACTAAGCCAGATAAAAACATATTCTTATGTCCTACTTTATCACCCAACGTACCTAAACCAGGTAAAAGCCCTGCAACAACTAGCGGATACGCATTTACAATCCATAATTTTTGAAACGCAGTCGCTTCTAATTCATACGTTATCGTAGGTAAAGCCGTATATAAAACTGTCATATCTATAACAATCAAAAATAACGCACTAGAAACCAATATTAACGAGAACCATTTATTAAATTTCATGATAAATCCTCCTTACTCAAATAATGGTAAGGTGTATAGTTACTATATAGTCAAACATAAACTTTTTAACCATGTATATACTGTTTTACGAGCGAATTATCGGTACAGAAACGCCAAATATGGACCGATATTTATTTTTATCGGTACAGTAACGCTAAATATGGACCGATAATCTTTTTTATCGGTCCATATTTCTACATCCTAACTATACTCTACGTCTTTTGTTGTTAGGAATACGACATATTGATATAACACGTAGCATACGATAATTGCTGCCAATGTGATTTCAATTACAGAAAGTATTGTTCCGAATGTGATGGTGCTACTACTTGCATGACTATGCTGAGTGACATTATAAATTGATGCGGCTGTTGTTACCCATGGGAACGTCATTGCTGAAAAGGATACTTTGAAGCCTCTTTGTAGTATTTTCGGTAAGAATATTAAAGTAAATATAAACAACACTTGGGAAAGTATTAATAAGACGATAACATATACATTTGAATAACTTGTATTGTTTAAGATATAACCATTTAAACAAAGTGCGGCTGGTGCACTCATAATAATCACCATTGGAAACTGTTCTTGGTTATATGTTTGCCACGACTTGCTGATTAATACATACGCTAAAATCACCACTAGGCATACCGTTCCAAAGATTGTTGATACATGTCCGAGTGTTTCATTAAATGCTGTTGATGTTTCACTTATAACCCCTGTTCCGACAAACATCACAAACCAACTTGTGTTTGGCAATGATTTAAAATTTCTAAATGCATAGCGACTTATAAAAATAATAATCAAACTTATATGTAATAAAATGGCTGCATACCATATCACCTTTAACAACTGAGACTGTACGGTAAATTCCTGTTTTATAATGGATGCAAATATCATCAAAGTCATAGGAAATGTTGGTGATATCGCAAATGCATGGATATTTTTGAGTTCTTTCAGAAACATACTAGGATAAATGATCCATTTCATGATAAATAATAAAATGATTGCACAGGAAATAATAAAGCTACATAGGCCGAGCGTCTTAAAATTAATATGATAAAATACATTACTCAATGCCATGATGCCTATTGCCAATCCGCTTATTGCGATTGGGGTTCTTTTTAATGCTGTTATAAACATATTGAATAGCCTTTCTTTCTATATTTTTCTAAAGTTTATGCTTCTATTCGTATTCTTTAAATCATACCATTGTTTGTCGTTTTGTTTAATCACATTTCTTTGATCATGACATCATAAGCAAGACATTCAATTGCGTTTCATGAACTGTGATATCACGAAATTAGATATATTATTCATCATAAAATACATCGTTATATAAATAATATGTTTTTGGTAAGGTTTAAAGTATGGAAGCAATCAGAACATGGACAAAGTGACTTCCTTATAAATGAATTTTCCGAAAACTGTAATACTATTATCCAAATATTACACGTTATTAACTTAAACAAACAAAACAATTACAACTGTTTTCTTTTATCAAAAGTCATGATAATTTAATGTCAGACATTTAGGAAAGGGAAGGTTCAGACATAATGAAGAAATTATTAACAAGCTCTATCGCAACTATAGGGTTACTTACAATGGGTGTTGCTCATCATGAGGCAAATGCTGCAGAACAAAACGTTGCAACACAATCAACTATTCAAGGTACAACAGGTTACGCAAATGGTTCATACTATACAATTGATAATAACGGGAATTATCATCATACATTAGACGGTAAATGGAATCAGGCCATGTTTGATAACCATGAATATAAATCATACGAAATCGATGCTAACGGTACATACCACTATTATTATTTCGTTAAAGGTGGACAAAGTTATGCACCAAGTCAATCACACGATTCAATTCAAAAACATGGTTACAACGTAGAAAATTCTAATTCTAACGCTAAATCAACAAATAAGACATCTATTCAAAATAATAAAGTAGATTCAACAGATATATCATCTAAACAAAATACTAATAACACTAATGCAAGTTCAAATACACAAGCTTCAGACAACAATGTAACTTATAACCAAAGTCAAAATAATACAACATCACAAGATGCACAATTAAATGACAACGAAGCAACAACAACTCAAGCAAATAACAATGAAAGTGCAAGCTCTCAAAAGTCAGAAGGTAAAGCACAAGCTTCTTCAAACTGGTTAACTAAGAACACGAAATTACAAGAATATGGTCAATATCACGGTGGCGGTGCTCACTATGGTGTCGATTATGCTATGAAAGAAAATACACCAGTGTATTCACTAACTGATGGAACTGTTATCCAAAGCGGTTGGAGCAATTACGGTGGTGGTAACCAAGTAACAATCAAAGAAAAAAATAGTGATTATTACCAATGGTATATGCACATGAACAAATTAAATGTTCAAAAAGGTGATTCAGTAACTGCAGGTCAACAAATTGGTGAGTCTGGTAGTACAGGTAACTCAACTGCACCTCATTTACATTTCCAACGTATGAAAGGCGGCGTTGGTAACGAATATTCAGTCAACTCAGATTCATACATTAACAATAACCAATAATATAATCTATAACGTCAAAAAGGCTGAGACATTCTATATTGTTTCAGCCTCTTATTTTACACATATTTTTTGTAATATTCTGACAAAAAGTAATAAAATAATCATCATTTTTGACGAATAATTGTATGAAAATCTAAGATATAATGTATAATGACTAAATTTATAGAAAAAGAGGTTAGCAATGTGGATACTTTAAAAGTGAACAAACGATTAATTATGACACCTGGACCTGTAAGTGTAGATCCACGTGTTTCTCAAGCAATGTCGAATTCTATACTCGGTCAATTCGATTTTGAATTTGTTAATATCATGAATGAAACAATGTCATTAATTCGTCAGTCATTCTTAACAAAAAATAAATGGGCTTTTCCAATTGATGGAACTAGCCGTGCTGGCTTAGAAGCCGTTATATCAAATATCGTAAAACCTGGTGATGAAGTACTCGTACCTGTAATTGGTCGATTTGGTTATTTATTTACTGAACTCGTAACACGTGCAGGAGGAATCGTCCACAATATACATAAACCGATGGGCGAAGTGTTTGATCAAGCAGAAATTATTGAAGCTTTAGATGAATATAAACCTAAAGTTCTTGCGATTGTACATGGTGAAACATCAACAGGAAGATTGCAACCTATCGATCAATTAGGACGTGCTTGTAAAGAAAGAGGCATCTTTTCAGTAGTAGATGCTGTCGCAACTTATCAAGGTATGGTTATTCCTGTAGATGAATGGGAACTAGACGCAGTCGTTGGTGGCGCTCAAAAATGTCTATCTATTCCTTCAGGTATTACACCGATTACGTTTAACGAGCGTTTCAGCGAAGAAATTAATAAACGCAAACGTGTAGAATTAGGGATTCGCTCTAATGAATCTACCGAAAAAGAACATTTCATTAGCAGTAACTATTTAGATTTAACACAGTTACAAGACTACTGGAGCCCTAAACGCCTCAATCATCACACAGAATCTACAACATCTGTTTATGCATTATATACCGGATTAAAATTAGCACTATCAGAAGGCATCGAAGCACGTGCCAAAAGACATAGCTATCACCAAGAAGCTTTAAAAACAGCTTTAAAAGCACTTGGATTAGAAATTTACGGTGACGAATCTAACGAGATGAAAATGGTCATTTGCGTTAAAATTCCAGAAGGCATCGATGATAATACATTTAGAAATGGCTTATTACAAAACTACGGCGTAGAAATTGCTGGATCATTCGGCGACTTACAAGGACAAATATGGAGAATTGGTATTATGGGTTACGGCGTTCAAAAACAAAACATCCTAACATTCTTATCAATCTTCGCAACATATTTAGTATCACACGACAGCCAGCAACACCTTAATGTAGCAGACTCCATTAAGACATTATTAGACTATTATGAACAAAATGAAATCTAGTTTCACTAAGTCGAAAAACAATAAAACACTTTCGTACAATTCATCTAACATGAATTGATACGAAAGTGTTTTTAAGTTCTATTAACTATTTACAATTTAGAAATCTCATTACATATATTGATTTTACCGAATAATTACCATATTATATAAAAAATAACATTATTAAGGGTGATGGAAATGATTTCAACTAAATGCTCATTAAAAGTTTTTAATTTTAGACATGTTCATAAACCTGGTACTTTGAAATTAGACAAACAGTCGAAAAAATTAATTTTCAAAGAAGATGGTATAGGAACAGAGTTTTCTTGTATTTTGGACGTTGTAAACATTAAAGAAAAAGAATTTAAAAAAGGTATTTTAAAAGAGCATATCAAAATTTTTTATGATAATGAGTGGTATAACTTCACAAACTTTACTGATGAAAATTATAGAATCATTAATAAAGAATTGGATTCATTATTAGCTTAGTACTAAAAAAATTCAATACAAAAAAAGTCTGAGACAGTAACTTTGTCTCAGACTTTTTTGTGATTTTTATATCGTTTCATCTTCCACGACTCTATTTTTAGATGCTGGATAGCCTACTATAAAGAACAGAATAGACATAACGATTAAGGCGATGATACCTGATATCCAACTGTCTGTCGCATCGTGTAAATATCCAATAAAGAATGGTCCAATGGCAGCTATTAAATACCCAATAGATTGCCCGAATCCTGATAATGCGATACTTCCGTCACTTGTACGTGCACGTATAGAGAAGAATGTCATACATAAGCTAAAGCATGCACCCATACCTAAACCTGCAATAATAATACCGATTACGAGTAATACTAATGATTGCGTAAAGAATAAGCCAAATCCAACTAAGAATAGTATTGTTATAATCACAACTAATATACGTTGGTCTTTTAATTTAGACGCAATAATCGGGAATGTAAATGTCATTGGCACTTGTGAAAATTGGTTAAGCATGAGTAAATAGCCTGCAGTAGATGGGTCTAGACCTCTATCTACTAATATAGAAGGCACCCAAGCAACAACTGTATAGAATACCATTGATTGGAATCCCATCGTTAAAGCTACTAACCATGCTAATTTAGACTTCGTAATGTTCAATTTTGTATGTTGATTCTGTGCTTCTGATAGTTTATCTAGACGTTCTAGTTTAGCGCCTTTACTTGCTTTTGGAATCCATAAAATTAATGCAATAATCCCTAGTACGATCCAAAAAGCAAGGGACAGTCTAAATCCTAATGGAGATTGAGACATTGGGAAACTTAGTCCCCCACCTAATCCAGCAGTAAAGTTCATTGTCCCACTATAAATACCTGTTGCTAATCCAATTTGTAATGGAAAATACCATTTCACATAACTGGGTAATACAACATTACCAAATGCGATCGCAATACCTAGTAGAACTGTACCAATAATAAATAAATTAAAACCACCGGCAACACGTATGTACAAAGCAATAATTACTAATATCGTTGATAGTACAATTGTATTAGACATCGTCAAACATTTAGTTACTTTAGATACTAATGGCGAAACGACTGCAAATATAATGAGTGGTATTGTTGTTAAAAAACCAGCAAGACTGTTATTAATTTTCATAACATCTTTAATTTCATCAACTACCGGACCTACTGATGTTAGTGGTGCACGTAGCGTAGATGCGATAAATACAATCGCAATTATGATGCCCCAATTTCTTTGAATTCTATGTGTATTATAGGGTTCAATCATCTTATACCACCTTATTTCTAAAATTTTTTCTTATAAAACCATCACGCAACATTAGTATAGTTCATTCATATTGAAGTGTATATAATATGAGAGTCTGGAACAACACTTTGTCCCAGACTTTTTTAATAGTATATCAGAGATATGATTGAGTGCAATGCTGCTATGTTGAGCGACTTGATCGTTAGCCATAGGGGAATGGGTTTTTCTTCGGTTTATAAAGTTTAGTATGTCGGCTAACGATCTTGTTTTTCATTCTTGATCGTTAGCGCACCTCTTTTTTGCTTTTTTAAAAATTTTTGACCCGCTAACAACCTTCTTTTACACTCATTCAAATCCTTCATATTAACAAGAAACTGGTTTTACTGAAGGATCTAATAAAATTCTTGTACCTGCTTTTCCTTCTAATGCATCGATTGCATCATCTAACGAACAAATAATAGCTTCTTTACCTGATTCTGCAAATTGAATAGCCGCTTCTATCTTAGGTAACATACTTCCTGCTGGAAATTGATCTTCTGCTACGTATTGTTTCGCATCTTCAACTGAAATTGTTTTAAGTTTTTCTTCGTTTTCTTTACCGAAGTTCACGCAAACATTTGGTACGTCTGTTAACATCATAAATGTATCTGCTTCAACTTGTTGCGCTAATTTTAAACCAGAACGATCTTTATCGATAACAGCTTCTACACCTTTAATATCACCGTGTTCATCACGGTAAACAGGTATACCACCGCCACCTGAAGAGATCACAATCGCTTGATTTATTAATTTCTTAATTTGGTTCACGCCATGAATAACAAGTGGTTCTGGAGAAGGTACAACACGACGGTATCCTCTACCAGCATCTTCTACCATGACAAAGCCATGTTCTTTTTCTAATCTTTTAGCTTCTTCTTCACTGAAGAATACACCAATTGGTTTAGTTGGATTATTAAATGCTTGGTCATCTTTGTCTACTTCTACCATTGTTAATAATGTTAATACATCACTGCTAATACCTAAATCGTTTAAATGATTTTTAATAGCTTCTTCCATCATATAGCCGATAAATCCTTGAGATTCAGCACTACATGCGTTAATTGGAAGTGGGTTCACAATATCTTTCGCCGCTTCGTTTTGAGCGATAATATTACCAACTTGTGGCCCGTTACCATGTGTAATCACAATGTTATGTCCTTGTTTCTTCAATTCTGCCATTTTACGTGTAGCAGACATCACGTTATTATATTGATTATCGTATGACGCTTCTTGATTAGGTTGTAATATCGCATTACCACCTAGTGCAAGTACAACTCGCTTACCCATACGTCTCACTCCTTAATGTTAATGCTACATACATGCCATATAACGTGTCTCTTCCAGATGAAGAACCTACTTTTAAAAGTTGGTCTAGACGCGTAATTGATGGATCATGTTGTAGGTTAGAAATTTTTGAACTAAATTGACCTTGCAGAGCACATTTTAAAAATTTTTCGCCTACAAGTGTGGTTAGAGATGATTGCAGTAATATGTTTAATTGTTCTAAATGATTATTGTTAATAAAAGGATGGATAAAATGAATAAATAAAATACCTGTCAGCATATCATCTCCGGACGGTGTTAAACCTTGTCCTCTACCAATCAGATATCGGTATTGTTCCTCAATTTGTTCATCATTTCCAAATTCTAATGCGTTTAATATGTGTTGCATCTTCTCTTTGTTAAAATCGCCTTGCTCATACATCTGAAAGTCATAAGATGCGATATTTTCTTTAAGCTTTTGTATATCAGTCTGTTCCGAAAAGTCAGATGCCTTTAAAGTTGGAACATGCCAAACGAGTTGGCATGTCTTACTTATTTGAATAGCAGTAGGACCCACTACAATTTGTTGATTTAATTCGATTTCGTTAAATAAACTTTGCTTTGTTTGTGAATCGACTAATATACCAAAAGGAAATGTTCCATTTTCATCTGTACCAATAAAGATAAGGTCATTCGATTTATTGACGATATTGAAACCTTTATTAAATACGCTATGCACATAAAATTGTTTATGTTGCTCTAAATGTTTCTTAGCATCCTGTCCTATTGCAGTTGCTTGAAGAATCACGCGTTAAATCCTAACTTTTCAGCATACGCTGTGATCGCTTTTTCGAAACATTCGATTGGTGGATGTACTGTACCTGCACCAATTTGTCCGTAACCAGCAATCTTATGCGCAATACCTGTATTGATAACAGGTGTAATGCCTGTTTCAACAACTTTACGTGCATCGATACCTAAACAAGCGCCCTTAAAGTTCCATGTTGGAATCGCAAAGTTAGGGTTCTCACCAATACAAATTTCAGTCATTTCATTACTAATTTGTAATGCATCATCAAATCCACCAGTACCAACAAATCTTGTAACAGCTGGTGCTGCGATCATTGCCATACCACCAACACCGATTGTTTCAGTAATCGCTGAGTCACCGATATCTGTATTCGCATCATCTGCTGAGTAACCAGTGAAATATAAACCTTGAGGTGTGTTAACAGGTGCTGTAAACCATTCGTCACCCATACCTGCAATACGTACACCGAAGTTCTCACCGTTACGACACATTGCTGTTACGACTGTACCGTGTTCGATTTGACGAGCAGCGTCCATCATCGCTTTACCTGTAGCCATCGCGATATTTAAGAAGAATTGATCTGTATCAGCTAAGAATTGTAATACTTCTGTACGTTTCTCAGGTTCTACATCTTCTAATGACGCAATGATAGGTGTCACTTCTTTTAAGAATGCTAATGATGCTGCAATGTTACGTTGGTGGAATTCATCACCCATTGCAATTGCTTTAGCGATTAATACGTTAACGTTTAAGCCATCATCCATTTTTTGAAGTGCTTTACTTAATACTGGACCTAATACATCTTTCATCCAGTGTAGACGGTTTACAACTGTTTCATTGTAAGCACCGAAACGTAATACAGCACCGATACCTTCGTTCATTTGACAATATGCTTCATTACCTGATTCTCTATTTTCAACAACAAGTACAGGCATGTTAGCTGATGTAATACCACCCATTGGTCCAACCGCGTTAACGTGATGACAAGGAATGAACGTAATTTGTCCTTCTTCTAACAACTTACGTGCCGCTTCTTCGTTCTCAGCCCATCCTTCAAATAAAATCGCACCGACACATGAACCTTGCATAGGATCTGTCATGTTTTCATATTTGATTGGTGGTCCAGCATGTAATAATACATGTTCTTTAAGTTCTGGAATTTTAGATTTAGCAGGCACCACATCTACTAAAAATGGTGCTGCTGCGATCATCTTATCAATGACTGCTTGGTTAGCTTCGTCTATTGTTTTATAAGCCATTTTATAGTGTCTCTCCTTCGTAATTGTTTAAGAATTGAAGTACTTTCATTAATTTCTCGTCGCCACCTGCGATTGGTTGCCAGTTAAACTGAACAACTTGTGCGTCATTAGCTTGGATAGCTTCTGTGAAACTCTTCAATCCGATATTAATCACACTTGGTTTCATATTAATTAAGTTCAAGACTTTTTCATCAACTGTTAAATCAACAGATTCTGCTTCGAATGATTTTGTTTCTAATTGTGGTTGTTCAACATCTTTACCAAGTAAATGAAGTGCTGTCGTCACCATTTGATTGTTTGTTTCACATACGATTGCGCCAGCTTCTTTTAAGATATTGACTTGTTTGTCGTAACCTTGATGGTCATGCTCAGTACCGACAACTGTAGCAAGAACTGCTAAACTGCGACCTTCTGATTGTGCTTTGTCTAACACTTTTTGAATCGTTGGCGCAAGTTCATTTGCCATGTCATCATGACTTCCGTATCCAATCACGTTATCTAACATAATAATAGCTGTAGATGGATCGTCTGCAGATTGTTCTAACATTTCGATACGTTTAGATGGGTCAATCATAGGATGAGGTCTACCTTGTGTATAAATATCATCACCTAAGTCGATAATTTCGTGGTGACCACCTTTATATGAAAAGCCTTCTGGTGTTACTGCATCTGAATTGTCGCCTAAAGTATCTTTTAATAACATTGCTGCTTCAGAAGCTAACGTACCGCCAGAGTAATAACCTTTAACGCCATCTTGGTTATCAGCAAATTTGATGTTAATATCTGATTGAATTGCTGTCGTAAATTGAGGTGTTTCTCCGTTTGAAAGTTGAACAGATACACGTGCCGCTTCTTCCAATGTATAAGCGTGGTGAATGTTTGCTTCTGTATATTCAGGTTTAGAACCTAAGAATAACGTTACGATTGGTTTTTCGATATTACGTAATAAATTCAATACTTTTTCTTCTACTTCTTTAGCTGGTGGCTTAGAAATAACTGTAATGACTTTCACTTTAGGATCCGCATTAAGTGCTTTAATACTGTCTAACATTGTAATCGCGCTTACTTCAGTAGATAAGTCACGGCCACCTGTACCGATAGCATTTGTAACACCTTTTCCTTCACGGTCAATGATTGTTGTTACTTCTTGAATACCTGTACCTGAAGCGCCAACAACACCGATGTCACCTTCATTTACAGTGTTTGTAAATGCAAGTGGTAAACTATGAATAATACCTGTACCACAGTCAGGACCCATCACGAGTAAACCTTTGTCATGTGCCATTTCTTTCAAACGTACTTCGTCTTCTTTTGCTACGTTGTCGCTGAACATAAATACATTTAAGTTATTTTTCAATGCTGTTTCAGCTTCCATCGCTGCATATTGCCCAGGTATTGAAATCAATACCAAGTTAGGATTGTTTGCTAATTCTAATGCGCGGTTCCAATTTGAAGCTTCGTTTTGTTTTTGAGATTGACCTTCGCTTTCACCTTTCCCTTTCAATTCTGCTTCAACTTCTTGGTTTACTTCTTCAACTTTTTCTTCATTTTCTGTATCAACAACGATAATAATATCGTTTGGTTTCGCTGCTTCTAATTCCTCCGTACCTAATCCTGAAGATTTAAAAATATCTTTATTGGCAGGTGTTCCCATCATAATGGATACTTGGTTAATACCATCAATAGCAGATAATTTATTCGATAATAACATTAATACAATCGAATCTTGGTAAGTGTTTTCTTTAATAATTGTGTGTAACATACTATTCCTCCGTTATTATTCTGCAAATCTATTTTTTCCGTGATAACGATCAAAGTGCACATCGTCTGAAACTAAGTAGTTGTAAATATCATCAACAATTTCAATGCCTTCTTCGTCATATTTTTCACTACGTAATCGGCCACGTTCACCCGGATAGAAAATTTCTCCATATCCTTGTGCTGCTGGTTGTGCTTTTAATTCATCAAGCATTGTTGAAATATTTGATTTGAATTGGTCTAAGTCTGTGAAGAATGATGGATTAATCACGACATGTAATTGGCCTAAGTCACGGCCTTTCGTTAAATCTTTGTACATAGATGAAACATGTACACCATGTGGTACGCCTAGTAAACTACCTGATAGAATATCAACCATCATCATAAGGCCATATCCTTTAGGTCCTGCAACTGGTACAAGTGCATGAACATCTCTAGCATTTGTCGTTGGTTCACCATTCGCATCAACTGCCCATGTATCTGGGATTGATTGATTTTTCGCTCTTGCATCTAGCACTTTACCCCATGCTTGAACGGTCGTTGCCATATCAAATGTAATGATGCGATCATCGTTTGATGGTGCACTAAATGCAATTGGATTTGTTCCGAAATATGGTTCAGTACCACCGAATGGCACAACCATTGGATCTGATTGGCACATACTTAAACCGACCATATTCTCTTTAGCTGCCATTTCTACAAAGTAACCTAACGCACCGCTATGTGAAATGTGCTTAACACCAACAACGGCAACACCATTTTCTTTAGCCATCTCGATTGCTTTTTCCATCGCTTGTTTAGCTGCTTGATGACCAGGACCATTATCTCCTTCAAATACAGCTGTTGATGGTCCGGTTTGTTCAAATTGATAATTCGGATTGGCTGTTATGCCACCTTTAGCAATTCGCTCAGCATAGTACTCTACTCGAAATGCACCATGTGAATGAATACCTCTATGATCCGCAAATGTTAATACGTCTGCTACATCTTCTGCAGCGCCTTCATTTAAGCCCGCTTTAACTAATTTATTCTTCATTAAATCAAATAATTTTTTCTTTGAAACACGCATATCTTAACCTCCTTATTACACTAATAGTGTAATTTATATACATAAAATCATAATTTTAGCCGTAAAAAAAGAAGGTACTCAAGACGTACGATATTAAATGTCGACAGTCGTCATTTATAACATTCAATTGTCTCTTTCACTTCTTCTCAGCTATTTAATAAATGTCATCAGATATTAAATACTCATAAATACTTTCGGCAATCGGTATGCCACTTTCTTTGTAGCGTTTTTTAACGTCCTCTTGAATTTCACCTGGGTAATAAACTTGATCAAAGCCTTTAGCCGGTTTAATATCATGAAGTTCATCAACCATTTCAGAAACGTGTGTTAAAAATTGTTCTTCATCACCAAAATATGCTGGATTAATGACGATATGAAATTGTCCTAATCTACGATACTGACTTAAATCTTCATACATTGATGTAACATGTTTTCCGAAAGGTAAACCTAACAAGCTACCTGCTAGAATATCTACCATCATCATCAATCCATAACCTTTAGGACCCGCGACTGGTAATAGCGCAGCGACTTCAAATGGATCTGTCGTTGGCTCACCTTGTTTGTCTACTGCCCAAGTGTCTGGAATGGATTTGTTTTTAGAACGTGCATCTAAGATTTTTCCCCAAGCTTGCACGGTTGTTGCCATATCAAATAATATCGGTTCACCATTTTTACGTGGTGCTGCAAAAGCAATTGGATTTGTACCGAAGTATGGTTCTGTACCACCAAATGGTACAACCATTGGATCTGACTGACATACTGTTAAAGCGACCATACCTTCTTTCGCCGCTTGTTCAGCAAAGTAACCAATCGCACCACTGTGGCCCATTTCTTTAATACCGACCATGCCGATACCACTTTCTTTAGCTAATTTAATCGCTTCTTCCATTGCTTCATAAGCAACATAGTGCCCAACTGCATTATCTCCAAAGTAAGTACCTGATGATGGACCTGTCTTTGTGAATGTTAATTCTGGATTCAAATTGTATCCTTTTTTTGCAGTACGTTCTGCGTAATATTGTGTACGCACAGAACCGTGTGAATGAATGCCACGCTCATCTGCAAATATCATCAAATCTGCTGTCTTATCAGCATGTTGTTCAGATAAACCTGCATTTGTCAGTTTGTCTTTAAATAACTGGCGCAGCTTTCCACGTTCTACGTATACTAATCCTTCTTCTGCCATTCTTAACAACCTTCCTTAAATTTCGATATCTCTATTTGCATCTTTAGAGTAAATATAAGCGAATGGTTCGTCTAAGCCTACAGCATAAGTTGCTTGTGGTGCATAAGCGCCCATAAAGATGTAATCACCTTTATCAACTGGTTGCCATTCGTTATCTAAGTTGTACATACCGCGACCACTTAATACATAAGCACCGTGTTCTTGAACGTGTGTTTCAATATATCCGTGTGAAGCACCTGGTTTAAATGACAAGATATGAATGTTCATGTCATATGCTAATTCTTTAGGTAATAAATCAAGAATTGTAACTTCTTCCATACCTTCATAAGGTTCTTGAACCATGTCATTCACATTTCCAGTTACAACTTCTGGTGTGAATCCTTCTAAAGGTTGGTAACGTTTTTTATATAAGAATACGCGGCTATCATTGTTTTGATTGCTGTTTTCAAAAGTCATAACTTGGTGACTTGGTACGTATAAGTATCCACCAGCTGTTAATTCATATTTTTTGTCATCTGCGTATGCGTTGATTTTACCGTATTCAACGTAAATAAATGTTTGAACGCCGTCTCCACCAAAGCCTTGTCTATTTCCGCCTTGATTTTTTAATGTTACTAAGTAGTCTACAAAGCGAGCACCTAATCTTGGTGAACCTAAAATTGTAACGTCGCAATCTTCAAAACCTGGTACAACGTTGTTTACTAAGCCGTCTGGTGTAATAACTGCATAGTTGTCTTTCTTAATAACTGAACGTGTTTCTAAAAGTCCTTCTCTATAACCTTGATTATGATTAATGTAACCCATGATCAATACTCCTTTTCTCTATCTCTATTTTTTAAAATTTTTTTATTCTTGATAAGCAAGCTCATATAATACTTGTTTCAATACTTCGATTCCTTTTACTAAATCTTCAACATTTGTTTCTTCTTCAACGTTATGACTCACACCATTTATAGATGGCACAAACAACATAGAAGTTGGTACATATTGTGCGAAGATTTGTGAATCGTGACCTGCACCTGAAGACATCAGTTTCCAATCCGATTCACCCACGACTGTTTCAGCAGCGCGTTCGATTGTCTTAACTAAATCTTCATTCATTAATGTTGGTGCTTCGTCCATCCATAAATCAATATCGTGTTCAACGCCTTCTTCTTCAGATACGCGTTTAATACATGCATCGATTTCTCCAGCAAATTGATTTAATGCATCTTGGTCAATGTGACGACAATCGATTGAGAATGTCACTTCACCTGGCACAACATTTACGGTATTTGGTATTGGGTCGACGCGACCAAATGTTAATACTAATGGATCTCCTAATTCTCTTGCACGTTCTGTCAATTGTGTCGCGATTTTACTAAATGCGATGACAGCATCTTTTCTTAAGCCCATTGGTGTCGTACCTGCATGGTTTGCTTCACCTTTTAAATTAACTGTATAACGTTTTTGCCCAACGATACCGTTAACGACACCAATTGATTTTTGTTCTGTTTCTAACACTTTTCCTTGTTCAATATGAACTTCGATAAATGCTTTAATGCGACTGTAGTCATTGTCATCTGTACGATAATCAAATCCTACTTCACGCATAGCATCTTTAAATTGAATACCTTCAGCATCAGCAATTGTATCTACATCGTCTTTACTTGCTAAGTTGAAGAAGTTCTTACTACCCCAGAATGCAAATGGGAAGCGACTGCCTTCTTCTTCTGCTAAAGCTAAAATTTCTAAAGAACGTAATGGTTGTCCGTATTCTGCTTTCAATGATTGCATCGCTACAAGTGCTGCTAATACACCGAATTGACCATCTAAATGGCCACCTTCAACAACTGTATCAATATGAGAACCAGACATAATCGTTTCTTCTGGGTATTTACTACCTTCTATACGACCTCTTAAGTTACCAATGTCATCGAATTGTGCTTCAAATCCTTCTTTATCTAATGTTTCTTTTAATGCGCGAACAGCGTTTGACCATTCTTTAGAATAAAGTAAACGTGTAATACCGCCACCTGTCAAACCTCCAAATGAAGTAAACTGTTTATCTAGCGCTTCGAAAGAAGAACGGATGTCCATATAATTCATCTCCTTTTCATGTCACTTACTATTATAAGCGGTTACATTTTTGTTATCATTCACAAAACATACAATAATTCGCTTAACTTTTATATGTTTTATACAAATACGACCTAAATTTAATTTGAGATACTATGATTAGGAAAATATATCTTCTAGGAGGCTGAGTTGTTTTGACTCAAAATCATTCAATGTGTATAACAAATGATGGTTTTCAATTACCCAATACCGTCATCGAATCTAAAAATGAACACCCTCAAGGGGTTATCATATACTTTCATGGTGGCGGGTTAATTTTTGGTCAACGTGATGACTTACCACAAGCATATATAGATATTTTGACAGAGTCCTACCATCTTGTACTCGTTTCTTATCGATTGGCACCGGAAAGCCCGATTGATACGATTATCTCAGATGCATTAGCTCAATATGATGAAATCAGTGCCTTATATGAGGCATTACCAATCTATACGTTTGGTCGTTCAGCGGGTGGATTCTTAAGTTTAATGGTTGCACGTTATCGTGAAGTTGCAGGCATTCTTGATTTTTATGGCTATTCACGTGTTCATGTTCCTGCATTTTTAAGACCGAACGCACAATACCAAGCTTTATCAACTCAAATTACACCAGCGATATTAAATCAACTTATACAACCTAATACATTAACTTTTGGCTCATTACAAACGAGATACCCGATCTATTTATATGTACGCGGCCAAGCGAAATGGTTATCTTATTTAGGTATTCAATCATCAACAGCAAGTGCATATAATATTTCACCTAAAGAATTGAAACAATTTCCACCGACTTTCATTGTACATTGCAAAGGTGACCCAGATGTTCCGTATAGTGAAAGTGAACATATTCACCGACAAATAGAACATAGTCAATTAGAGACACTCGATTTAGAGCAACATGATTTTGATCGTGACGTAACACCAACGAGCATTTCACTGTATAAACAAGCCGTACAATTTTTAAAACAATCATCAAACTTAGTTCAAGGGGGATAAATGATGAACATTCAAAATGTCATGGAAAATCTAGAAACGTTTAATCAATTTGCGCGTAATCCTGAAAATGGTGGTATTAACCGAATTGCTTTTACACATTCAGAACGTGTAGCAGCACTTAAATTCTCAATGCTTTGCCAAAAAGCTGGTCTAGATGTCTACTTTGATTTCTTCGGAAATGTTATTGCGCGTCGAGAAGGTAAAAATCCAGACCTTAAACCAGTCGTATTAGGTTCTCATATAGATACGGTTAAAGACGGCGGGCAATATGACGGACTACTTGGTGTTGTTGGTGCGTTGGAAGTTGTGGAATATTTAAATAAATATCAAATAGAAACGGATCATCCCATTATTATCATTGCTTTTGCTTGTGAAGAATCTACAAGATTTAATGAAGCGACATTAGGTAGTAAATATCTCACAGGCAATATGACGAAAGAAGATATGAAATATATTAAAGATAACGACGGGAATGTACTTTATGATATTGTCGCACCACTTGCTCAAGACATGCATGGTAAAGCAGCATTATTTGAAAGAAACAATATTAAAGCATTTTTAGAATTACACATCGAACAAGGTCCAATTTTAGAGAAGAAACATAAAGATATCGGCATCGTGACAGATGTAGCAGGTCCGCATCGTTTTAAATTAAAAATTCAAGGCGTGACGAGTCATTCAGGTTCAACACCTATGCCAATGAGAATAGATGCACTGACAACATCCGCAGAAATCATCTTAAAAATCGAAGAAATTGGACGTGCTTATCATGATAAAGGAATTGTGACAACAGTCGGTTATGCAGATGTATATCCAAATACAATGAATGCCATACCAGGAGAAGTCACACTTTTAATAGACATTAGAGGTAAGAATGAAGCCGTACGAGAACAAGTCGTTGATGAAATCACATCATACATTGAACGCATAACAGATCATCGCAATGCACATTATGAATTGGAAGATTTAGGTCAAGATGCACCACGCAGTTTCAATCATAAAATTGCAAAAATCAACGAAGACAACTGTCAGCAATTAGGGTATACGTATAACTATATGTACAGTGGCGCAGGACATGATGCTATGATCATCGCACCCATATGTCCAACAAGTATGATCTTTATACCATGTAAAGAAGGTATTAGCCATTCACCAAAAGAATCCGTCACAGCAGACCAAATCGAAAAAGGCATTAACCTCCTCATACATACAACAATCGAACTAGCCAAGCTCGACACCGTGTTGGAGTAGGATATTTTTTGGGGGATGTCCGGAGATGTGAGTTTACTCTTCCTTTAACTCACATCTTTGGCTATCTCATGTGTTTACTTCCTCTTTTAACTCACATGTTTGACGATCTCGTGAGTTTACTTTTCCTTTAACTCACATCTTTTTCTATCTCTTGGCTTTACTCGACAATTAAGCCAAGAGATTTCACCCTTCCTCCTATAAAAAAACCTAATTCACCACTCACCTCCTTCCAACACGAAAAAAGGCAGGGACACCACGATGGTCCCTGCCTTTCCTTATATATAATTCTTAGATAAAGCGTCCTAAGCGTGCTTCTGTTACGCCTGTTTCTTGATCATAAATTTCTTGTCCTCTTAATATTGTTTTTGTAACTTGCGCGCCGATTTCTCGACCAATATATGGACTCATTTTATTTCTATATGCTAAGTCTTCTGCTTGTAATGTATATGGTGCTTCTGGTTTGATAAATACAAAGTCTGCATCTTTTCCTAGTGCGATGCTTCCTTTTGTATCTAGTCCAAAGCGTTTTGCTGGAGCTGTTGCAATAATATCAGCAAATTTTTGTAATGACATGTTACGTTTTTGAACGCCTTCGTCAAATAGTACGTCTACGTTATTTTGTAATCCTGCAATACCGCCCCATGCTTCGAATGCATTGTCAGTATCTTTTAAATCTGGCGTACATGGTGAATGGTCAGATGTTACGAAGTTAATATCTCCGTTTAATACGCGATCCCACATACCTTCTAATCGAGATTGTTCACGAATTGGTGGTGAACATTTAACAACTGGTCCGATTGAATCTAACTCTTCTTTGTAGAAGTATAAGTAGTGAGTACATGTTTCACATGTAATATCTACACCTTCTTGTTGAGCTTTGATCACTTCTTCAACGCCTTCTTCACAAGCAACGTGTACGATATGTACGCGACAACCTGTTTCTTTAGCGAATAATACGATTTTGCGGATTGGTTCAACTTCAGTAAATACTGGTCTAGAATCCACATATGCACTTAATGTTGTTTCGCCATTTTCTTTAGCGATTTCACCTAAACGATCTGTAATTGTAGCATTTTCTGAATGGATAGATAAAATTTTTCCCGTTTTAGCAATTTGTTTCATACCTTCATATAATGAATAGTCATCAACATTTTCAAAATCGCCTTCGATTGTACGGTCACCACAAGTTGCTAAGAATGCTTTATAAGCAACAACGCCCGCTTCATCTAATTCTTGAATACCACCGTTTAAGTTATAAGGTACTAATCCTCCATAACTTGCAACATCTACAGCTAACTCATCTTTACCTGCATCAAATTTAGCTTGGATAGAAGCTTTATCTGTAGTAGCTGGTACTTGGTTTAATGGCATTTCAACAAATGATGTTACGCCACCTTTAGCAGCTGCATTTGTACCTGTTACATAACCTTCCCATCCGTCACGGTATCCGCCACCTGGTTCTGTAATATGCACGTGAGCATCTACCATACCTGGTGAAACGATTTGATTTTTTGCATCAACAATTTGTTCAGCTTCTCCTAATTCTTGTCCGATCGCAGCAATTTTCCCGTCTTTGACACCAACTTCAACTTTTTGCGCGCCATCTTCTAAAATAACTAAACCATTTTTGATAATTAAATCATACTTCATTATATGCCACTCCTTCTTTTTTACTTTTATCTGCATGAAATACATAATGTAAAATGATATAAACACCACCGGCTACAATAAATCCGATAAACCATGAAAAGTCTGAAATTACTGTGAATCCTGGTAAGAATCCAAGTAATGAAATCACAACACCAGCAATTGTTCCGATATATGCTGAAATATTAATGCGTGGTATTTTTTGATCTTTTACACGTAAATCAAAATACAATTTATCTATATCAATGTGACGTCTAGACACAATATAGAAATGTACAATCATGACACCGGCTACAGGTCCAAGTATTGCCCCAATAGCATTTAAGAATACGAAGATACTATCCTCGTTCTCCATCATTTTCCATGGCATAATCACAACACTCAATACTGAGGCAATGACTACACCACGGCGATAATTAATCCATTTCGGTAATAGCGCACTTAATTGATACGCTGCTGGAATAATATTACTTGTCGCATTTGTAGAAATCGTTGTCATTAATAATACACCAGTTGATATGAGAATTGCCCAGAAACTATCCCATTCATTAATGATTGTTAAGATGTTCCACTCTTGGTGACCTAAATAAATAGAACCACCAATAATAATGAATACACTCGCAATCGCGAATAAGATATGTGCAACAACGATACCTGAAATTTGACCGACAATTTGCGTCTTCGTTGATTTAGCATTTTGAGTAAAGTCAGATACACTTGCACCTGGTCCTGCCCATACACCTAATAATGAATTAAAGATTAAAATAAATGATAAAATTGCTGGGTAAATAATACCACTAGACTTCGTGGAAATTTCATAATCTAAAATGTTGCCAACGCCTCCTGCAGCCATGACGCCCCAGATTGCCATACCACCAAATACAATGTAAATCAGTGGGTTTAATACGGCAGTGAATTTATTAAGTATTTCTCCACCACCAAATCCAATTGCGAAACTGATTGCCCAGAATATTAAGAATGCGATTAAACCAGGAATTGAAATACCTAGAATCGTCACACCGCTTCCGATATCAGCGAATCCAGGGAAAATCTTATTCAATAAGATTAATAGTGCTTGTGAACCAGCAAAGGTTTGAAGTCCAAACCAAGCAATACCAGCTACAACACCACGTAGTATACCTGGTAACTTTGCACCTACATCTCCGTATGTATGACGCAATTGCATCGCAAAAGGTATACCGTATTTAGAACCAGCATAACCATTTGCTACTAATAATAATGCAATAATAAATGAACTTAATATTAATGCGAATATTACCTGTAAAGGTGATAGTCCGATTAATAAGAATCCACCTACTGCAGTATAGTTCGGTATATTATGAACGGCACCCATCCATAATGTAAAAAAGTTAAATGCCGAATTGTTTCTTTGTGCTGACGTTTTGGGCATTATATCTTTGTTATAGCCACGTTTTTCAAATTCGGCTGGAGTTAATGCCACGTCGTTTGCTTCTCTTGCCATTCTATATGTCTCCTTTGACTTAATCAGCTAATAACTAGCTATGAACTCTTCATATACAAGTGTAAGACTTATGTAAGCGTTTTTCTTTGTAGTTCTTAACATATATAGAATTTAAAATTATAGGTTTCGTACAAAATTTGTGTATAATAAATTTTAGAAATAAAAATTATTGGTCATTTTGAACAAAACACATAACATTTTGACAAAAAATAACGGTTTCATTTATAAAAAAATCGTTTTCACTTTTATATAATCTTCATTGAAAGATAAACAAAAACGGGAGGCCTTATGATGACAACTCTAAACGAAATACTATCTATACCTCAATTTAAAGGTTTAGAGCTTATTAATAGAAAAGGAGATTTATCTTCTGAAGTAACGAGTCTAGACATTACTGAAAACAATGACATTAAACATTTCACATCTAGCAATGCCTTCATCTTAACAACGGGCGTACTTTTCCAAGATAATCAGGAGAATTTAAAGAAATTAATTAAAGACTTAAGTGACATTCAAACAGCTGGTCTTGGTATTAAAGTCTCAAGATTTTTACATAAAATTGACCAAGATGTGATAGATTTTGCAGATGAATTGCAATTTCCGTTAATAGAAATTCCTGAAAGTTGGAACTTAGGTGAGATTACACATGAAATTTCATCCTTTATATCCGACTCTGAAACGGGCAAATTAAATTATGCATTGCAAGTTCAACAAGAACTTAACCAACTGCTTATTAAAGGGTTCAGCATTGATAATATGATCGAACGCATGAGTAAATTACTTGGCGTACCTATCATATTATTTAACCCGTTCAAGAAGCCTGAAGCGATCAGTCATCATTATAGACAAAGTCATTCATTATTATCTGAACACGTCGCTTATTTCAATGCACATCAACAAGAGGAACTCACACAAGATAAAAACAACTTAGTATTCGAAAATAAAGACCATGTAATCTTTAAAGTATTGGGTTACACATATTTTCCTTACTACATAATGGTATCTCAAGTGAATAAACTTTCTTATCCATTTAGTCTTTTAACAATCGAACAAGTTGTGAGTGTGCTTAGCTTCGCCTTGTATAAAAATACTAAAATTCAAGAAGTAGAGAAAAACGACATTAACCGCTTCTTTGAATCACTCGTCTACAACAAAAGTGAACAAGCATTATCTATCAAAAAACATGCAGATTTATTAAGACAATATTACATCTATCCATCAGACTACTACCAAACTATCATTTGTGGCATAGATGCTAAGACTAACTTAGAAAATAGTTATTATTTAAACGAATTGCACCAATTAACTTTTCAATGGTTAACAGACAAATTATCCGAAATCGACTCATACATCAGTGTTTATCGATTACCGAGTAATGATCGATTCGCCATTTTAATACAGAACAAACATGACAATCATCTTGAAATGATTAAACAATTACAAATCAGCTACAATGATTATTTCGAAGACCAAATTTCTTTCGGTGTCGGCAATGAAGTAACTGAATTCGCGCAATTACCTTCATCATTTTTCGAAGCAAACGAAGCATTCGAGAACGGCTTATTCAATAATGAGAAAGCATTCATTTCCCAGTACCATTCGAAAGATATTCAAGAATTATTGCAACTCATACCACAAGAGAAACTCTTACCATTTGTAAAACATACACTCGGTCCGCTTAGCTATCCAAAGACTAAGAAAGACTTAGAATTAAAACAAACATTAAAAGTCTATATGGATAACCAGTGCGACATCACAAAGACAGCAGAGAAGATATATATCCATAGAAACACCGTTAAATATCGTATAAACAAATGTAGCAATCTTATTGGTACAAATATCGAGGATCCATCTCAATCATTAAACATACGCATCGCATTATATGTGTCAGAAATGATTACATTTGATTAAGTGTAAATATGAAAAAGCAGTAGTGGCTGTGGTGGCCACTACTGCTTTTGTCGTTTGTTGAGATTATAATCCTATCGCTTTTCTTAATCCTTTCAACTGGATATCTCTAATTGTTGCAGCTATTTCATTAATATCCACATCATCTTTATATGCTGACCAATATTGAAATGTTTTTATCATAATCACATATACATATTCCTTCACTAAGTCTGCTCGTACTTGTGAAATATGATTATGTTGTTCAATGTCTATAAATCTGCGTGATATTTCATTCTTGAGCTTCATCTCAAAGCTAGAATCTCCGTTGTATCCTAGCAACCTATGGATTGTGTTGGAATACGGCTCTAAAGTAGCAAACAGATGTTTAAACATTTCAACATCTAGTAAATCGTCCTCTGAATAGATTTCGTCCATCTTTTGTCTTTCTTTATGAATATGCTCCAAAATTTCTTCTTCTATTTCTGATATTAATTCATATTTATCATCATAATATCTGTAAAAAGTACTTCTCGTTATTTCCGCTTCTTCTACTATTTGATTGATCGTGATGAAATCAAATTTATTCGTCTCTAATAAATTCACTAACGCATTTTTTATATTACGCTGAGTTAGCGCTGTTTTTCTTTTATAGCCCACACAATCACTCCTATAAAATGAATATAACACAAAATCATACGAAATGTATGAAATTGTACAAAGTATATGATCTTGTTCTGTTCTGTCTATAAAGCAAGTGATATATTTTCATAGTATTAATTTTAAAGACTTATAGGAGGCTTATTTTATGTCTATTCAAGAAAGTAATAACATGAATTTAGACATTCATGGTAATCAATATAAACCTAAAATTATAATGAGCATCATATTGTTAGCTACGTTCTCTGGTGCATTGATGCAAACTTCATTAGGTACGGCTTTACCTACTTTAATGAACGACTTTGATATTGATTTTAGTACTGCTCAACAAGCAACAACTTGGTTTTTACTCGCAAATGGTATTATGGTACCACTTTCTGCATTTTTAGCGACGCGCATATCTACTAAATGGCTACATGTATACTCATACGGCGTTCTGTTAATCGGATTAATTCTTACAGCAATTGCACCAGCAAGCCAAGATGGCTGGTTAATATTTTTAGCTGGTCGTATTGTTACAGCAATTGCTGTTGGTTTAATGATGCCGTTATTACAAATCATCATTATTTATATGTTTCCAATTAAGAAACGTGGCGCTGCAATGGGGCTAAGTGGTCTAGCAGTAGGTCTCGCACCAGCAATGGGTCCTACTTTTGCAGGTTGGATATTAAACAAAGACCACGTAATACTTGGCATTACAATTTCAGACTCATGGCGTAACATCTTCGTTCTACCAATCATCATTATTGCAATAGCATTTATATTAAGTTTCTTCTTTATGAAAGATGTTATACCTAACCGTAAACTTAAATTAGATATCTATTCTCTCGTACTTTCTTGTATTGGTTTCGGATTATTTTTATGGGGATTTTCAAACGTTGCAAGCGAAGGATGGGAAAGTTTAAATTATGTAATTTTACCAATCGTTATAAGTATCATTGTTCTTACTTTATTCGTAATCAAACAATTGAAATCTAAAGATCCATTTTTAGATTTACATGTTTTTAAATCTAAAGGTTTCACGATAGCGACAATTAGCTTAATCGTTGTAACTATGGCAATGTATGGGGTTGAAATGATGTTACCGACTTATTTACAGAATATACATGGCTTCTCACCATTTGAATCTGGTTTAACACTTTTAGCCGGGGCGCTAATGTTAGGATTTATCTCACCAATTTCAGGAACACTATACAATAAAATTGGTATTAAAAGATTAGCGTTCGTTGGTTTCACTATTTTAACTTTAGCTTCAGTACCATTTGGATTTTTAACAGATAACACATCACCAACGCTTATTCTCGTTCTATACGCAGTAAGAATTTTTGGTGTGGCAATTCTAATGATGCCACTTACAACTAATGCAATGGACGCTTTACCAGTTGAAAAAGGTACACATGCTACAGCGGTAAATAATACAGCTAGACAAGTCTCATCATCTATAGCAGTAGCATTACTAACATCTGTAACTCAAAATATCATCAATAATCATATGCCTGCAGATAGTTTAAAAGAAAGCAATCCTCTCAAATATGCACACCTTGCTCAACAAGCATCAGTCGATGGCTTTAACACTGCATTTATAATTGGTATATTCTTTGCAGTTGTAGGCATCATTTTAGTTCCATTTTTAAAAATGAATACTATTGAAAGTGAGGATAAATAATATGATAATAACGATCATTTTAACTTTATGTACTTTTATTAGTTGGTTATTAATTCCTCATAAAATCACACAATATATATTGGGAACATTATTTACACTCGCATTGGCACTAACAATCATTGCTATTACAGCTAATATGACTAACCATTGGGGTATGGAAAAGAAAGTCATCACATCAAGCAAAAAGGAAATTTTCACTGGGGGTCCTAAAAATAATCCAGCTAATATGTTAATCATTAACAAAATAGGAAAAGACACAAACAACTATGTCATGGTCTATAGAGATCATCCTGAAGATAAAGAAGCAACAACTCACTTCAAACCCAAAATGGATAAAGATAATATCTCTGAGTCCGTCAAACATCAAGCTAAATATGAAGTGAGGAATACTGACAAAGCAACACAGCAAACTCAAAAAGAAGTTTGGGTATGGAAATCAGATTTATACCAATCATTATTGAGCTTTGGGGAAAATGACAACGAATTAATTCAATCAACAACTACAGTAATCATTCCAGAAGATACTTGGGTTATTGTAGATGCAAAAAAAGATAAATAGGAAATAAGGATAAATCTTATGATGGGCGTCTTGATAAATTCGAGGCGCCTATTTATCTTGTTTGGGCAGTCTTGATAAATAGATGGGCTCTATGTTGCTTGTTTGATCAGTCTTGATAAATAGACGAGCTCTATAACTAGCCCACCCTCTATATACTTCTTTCAAATATGATAAACGCTGGGACATTTCTTCTGTCCCAGCGTTTTCTATTTATATTCCATTTTGTTGAATAACTTTTTTATACCAATCAAATGACTTTTTCTTTCGACGTTCGAGTGTCCCACTTCCTGCATCGTCTTTATCCACATAAATCATTCCATATCGTTTACTCATTTCTCCTGTTGAAGCAGATACTAAATCGATAATACCCCAACTTATATACCCCAACAATGGAACGCCATCTTGAATACCATCGTACATAGCTTCTATATGCTGTTTCATATAATCAATTCTATAATCATCTTGAATTGTACCATCTGCTTCTATCTCATCTTTGGCACCTAATCCATTTTCAACAACAAATAGTGGCTTTTCAAATCTTTCATATATTTGATTCATCGTTATCCTTAAACCAAGCGGATCGATAACCCATCCCCAATCGCTCATTTTAAGATAAGGATTTTTGGCTGATACTATTACATTTCCTTCGTTTTTTTCAACTCTTGATATATCCGCAATAGATGTTCGAGACGCATAATAACTAAATGCTACAAAATCCACCGTTTCTTTCAGAATTTCTTTATCTGACTCATCTATTTCAATGTTAATCCCTTTATTCTTAAAAAATGAATCCATATAGTATGGATATTTACCTTTCGCTTGCACATCTACAAAGAAAGTATTTGTTCTTTCATCATTCATAGACTGCCATACATCTTCTGGATTACAACTGTATGGATAGAAACTACCACCGGCAATCATACATCCAATTTTTGCTTGTGGCGTAATACGATGACAACTTCGAACAGCTTTCGCACTTGCTACTAACATATAATGTGCGGCTTGATATAATATTTCTTCCCTATTTTCACTATCATCAAAGTATAATCCTCCACCTGAAAATGGACTGTGTAACACTACATTAATTTCATTGAATGGAATCCAATAATTCACGTATTCTCCAAAATTATTAAAGCATGTTTCTGCAAATTTAATATATAAATCTATGGTTTCTCTATTTTTCCACCCATTATATTTTTCAACTATACTCATTGGAATATCAAAATGCGCAAGTGTAACGAGTAATTCCATACCATGTTGTTTACATGCCTTGAATAAATCTTTGTAATAATTTATACCTGCCTGATTCGGCATTTCTTCATCACCATTTGGATAAATTCTACTCCAAGATATAGATGTTCTAAATACTTTCAAACCCATTTCAGCAAGTAAGGCAATATCCTCTTTATAATGATGATAAAAATCTATACCAGTATGACTTGGATAATATTCATTCTGATTAAGTTCGCCCTTTTTATAACCTAACTTTATATCTTGTCTCTTTGTACCATGAGGAATTAAATCAATATTACTGATTCCTCTACCATCTTTATCCCAAGCACCTTCTGTTTGATTTGCTGCTATTGCGCCACCCCAAAGAAAATTTTCCGGGAAATATTTTATTGTCATGATTTAACCACTCCTAATATAGATGTTTGTGCTTTAACCTCTGCGTGATCAAAGGATGTTATAGATTCATATTCATCTGTATTTGTAATGACAATAATCGTTGTCGGATCATATCCTGATTCAATAATTTGAGTTAAATCAAATGTTCCAAGAATATCGCCAACAGTTACATGATCACCTTGTTCAATTGTTGATGTAAATGGTTCTCCATTTAATTTCACCGTGTCAATGCCTACATGTACTAATACTTCAACACCATTATCTCCTGTTATACCGATAGCATGTTTTGTTGGAAATACAGAAGTTACCGTACCTGTTACTGGTGCATAAATTTTGTTACCTGTTGGTTCAATTGCCATACTTTTCCCAATTACTTCTCTACTAAATACGTCATCTTCAACACTTTCAATCGGTTTAACATGACCTTCAACAGGTGCTGCAACTGTTAGATGATCTTGGTTACCTAAATCTAATAATTCATCTTCAGATTCTGGAATATCTTCAAATCCAAGTACTAACGTTAAGACAAATGAAAGAACAACCGATAGAACCATTACAACAATAATCCACACTATACTCATTGGATTACCTTTTTCAATAAATTGTACACTCGTAAACAAACCTGGTGCTGCCATAGAATGACTTGCTAAACCTGCAAGCCCTGCTACAGCACCTGCAATAAATCCTGTAATAACAGATGCAATCATTGGGCGTTTTAATCGAATAGCAACCCCATATAGTGCTGGCTCAGTTATACCTGCAATAATGGCTGATGATGCAGCTGCCAATGACGTTTGACGTAATTCTCTATTTTTCGTTTTAAATGCTACTGCTAATGAAACGCCCCCTAATGATAAGTTAGCGCCAATCTCAGATGGCATAACCATACCTTCCTTACCTGTTTCAGCAATTGTTTGAACAATCGTTGGTGTGAATACACGGTGCATACCTGTCATAACTAATAATGGCCATAAAGCACCTACGATAGCTACTGCTAAAAATCCTAATTTATCATGTACAAAGAAGACAATCTGAGATAGTCCTGTACCAATCAAAATGCCTGTTGGACCTACGATAATAATCGCAATTGGCGCTGCAATTAATAAGATTAACATTGGTTTCAAGAAATTTTTCATTACAAGTGGTGTAATACGATCTGCAAAATCTTCAATATATTTCAGCAACCAAGTCATGACGATCGCTGGAATAATCGTATAAGTATATTTCACTGACATAACTGGAATAAATGCGAAAGTTGCTTCTTTACCTTCTGCTGCTTTTTCCATAATTTCCATAAATACTGGATGCACCATAACACCAGCAATTGCCAATGCTAAAAATACGTTACTGTTAAATTTCCTCGCCGCAGATACTGCAACTAGCATTGGTAAGAAGAAGAAAGGTGCATCTCCTATAGTATTTAAAATATTATACGTTGAACTGCTTTCTGACAGTACGCCCGTCATACTTAATAACATGGCCAATAATTTAATCATCGAACCACCAATAATAGCAGGAATTAATGGTGACATCGTTCCGATAATAGCATCAAGAATATTGATACCTACCTGTTTAAAGGTTAACTTTTTCTTTTCAACTGGTTCATTACTTTTAGCGCCACCACTGACACCATTTTTCATCAATGCTGTATAAGTGTGTGATACATTGTTTCCTACAATAACTTGATATTGTCCACCTTGCTTACGTAACCCCATAACGCCATCAATATTTTTTATGGCATCATCATCAGCCTTACTGTCATCTTTCAACACAAATCTTAAACGTGTCATACAATGTGTTAAGTTTTTAACATTGTTACTACCGCCAATGTGTTTAAGTATTTCATCAGCCATCCTTTGTTCATTGGTCATCTTTATATCTCTCCCGTCTTGTTTAGAACAATAAAAAAAGACCCAAATCATAAATAGATAGACTTATCCCTAGATAAATTCACCTATTAATGATTTAGGTCTCGCCTGCCGAACAGTAACAATCCTAAACAATTAATTGTTTATTTTGTTTTCGTAACATCAATATATCATATAATTATTTATTGTCAACGCTTTCATTTCTAGAAATTAATCTCTGTATATGAATCGTTAAGTACAACGCTTCATCATGCGTCATTTCATACTGGTACTTTTTCAATAAAAATACTTCAATTTTCTTCACACATTTAAATGCATGTTTATATTTCTCTTTTACTATCTCGTAAAGTTCGATTTCATTTGTATCAAGTGGGTTACTTGAGAAAATACGTTGTGCAAGAAATTTTAAATGTGTCACAAATCTATAGTAAGTTAGACTTTCTTCATCAAAATCTAATCTAAAATGGTATTTCACTAAGCTTAAAATATTTTGCACCATTTCTGTTACTTGATTATAGTCTGCTAAATTATTATGTTCTGCATTTAACAAATGAATTGCAATAAATCCCGCTTCATCTTCAGGTAAACGAACACCAACAATTTCAGTAATCCAATCTAATGCTTGCACACCAATTTCATACTCAGTTGGATAAAAACGTTTCGTTTCCCATAACAATCCATTCTTTATAGCCATTCCCTCTTTTTGTCGCTCAATAGCAAAGTTTATATGATCCGTCAGTGCAACATAAATAGTATCACTGAGATCTTTTTGATATTTATCTTTCGATACTTCGATTATTTTCTCAACAGCTTGAACCACTTCAATCGGCACTTCGATTAATAACGTTTTAAAGCGATCAGAAATTTCCTGGCTACTTAAATCAAATATTTTTTCAATCTTTGATTCTTCCACAATATCGCCTTCTTGCTTTTGAAAACCTATCCCTTTCCCCATCACAACACGTTCCTGGTTGTTGTGGGTGACACTAATCACATTATGATTGATGACTCTATTTATCTTCATATGACACCCCTTTAATTAATAAATACATTGTGCCACACCGTTATAATAATTATCAATCTATAAATAAAAGAGATCCAAGTTTTCAAACTTGAATCTCCTACTACAACTTATTAATTCGCTCCCTACGACCAACCGATTAACTGCGCAAAGATTAATGAAATGATTGAAATGACACCCCATACGATAAAGAGTGGGAAGAAGAATCGAATCCATTTTGTATATGATACGCCTCCGATTGCTAATGCTGCCATAAAGTACCCGCTTGTTGGATAGAAGACATGTGTAAATCCGTCTCCTAATTGGAAGGCTAAGACTGCGGTCTGTCTTGTTATACCTAACATATCTGCTAATGGTGCCATGATTGGCATTGTCACTAACGCTTGTCCGCTTCCTGAAGAAATAATAAAATTAATCAACACTTGTACGATATACATACCAACTACTGCTACTGTTGGTGTTGCACCATCGATAACAGAACCTAATCCGTGAACGATACTGTCCATAATTTTACCGTCTTCAAGTACAACGGCTATTGAACGTGCAAGTCCTACAATAATGGCACCCATTAATACATCTTTGAAACCATCATTAAATGACTCACAAATTTCACGCGTATTCAATCCAGTGACTAAACCTACTACAATACCCATAACTATGAAAAGACCTGACATTTCTACCATAAACCAGCCTTGTGTAATAACGCCGTATACAAGAATGATAAAGAATAAGAGCACTACGCCAATACCGATTTTTTGTCGTTTAGTTGCAACGAGTGGTTCTTGATTCGTAATATCTTTGTACATATGTCGCTTCTCAGTATCATCATGATAAACTAAACTGATTGAAGGATTTTTTTTAATTTTTTTAGCGTATTTCATAATAAATAATATCGTTACAAATAGTACAATCACAAAAATAGCTAAACGTAATCCAAGTCCTGAAAATGTTGGAATACCTGATAATTTTTGTGCTAATCCTGTATTGATTGGATTTAATACACCGACCGTGAAGCCGACTACAGTACCACACAATGCAATAGATGTAGCGGTTATAGAGTCATAACCTAACGCAATAATAAGCGGAATAATAACCGGAATATAAACGAGTGACAACTCTGCTGTACCGATTAATGTTGCAATAATCGCAAATACTGTTGTTAATACTGGAATAATCAAAATACTTTTATTTATAAACTGGCGTGCAAGTTTATCCACACCAATTTCAATAATACCTGTACGTCTTAACACCATAAACATCCCACCGATGATAAGTGTAAAGAAGACAATTTCTCCTGCTTCAATTAAACCTCGTGGTATAATCGAAATAAAATCAACCAAGCCAACTGGTGCTGAATCTATGTAATGAAATGAATCTGCGTCTACCATTTCTCTACCCTCTGGCCCTTTAACCCTATCAAACTCACCTGATGGAATTAAATATGTAGAAATAGTTGCAATCACACCGAAAACAAATAAAATCACATATATATGTGGCATACTAAACTTTTTGTTAGACCTATCTTCGTTCTTTGCCTTATCATTTTCCTTTACCAATGTGCACGACCCCTTTGCTTATTTTGATAAACAATTTCATGCTATCACGTTTAGAAAAATTTATAATTATACAAATCAGAAAATTTAAAAAATATTTTTGTCAGTTATTACAAAAAATCATATGCACGATTTATTTATTCACGTTATTATATAGGGAATTCCCTATTTTTCTTCTTTTTGAGAAAAAATTCACAAACTTTCGTTATATTGTTTTAGAATAAAGATGTAGGAGGGATTGTCATGCGAAAGACGATTTTAGTTGTTCATGGTATGAGAAAGGGAAAGTTAAATGAAACGTTATTAAATTTTATTCATCAAACTTTTAATAGTGATGAAATTGATTATGAGGTAGCCTTTTTAGAAAGTGAAGAGATTTTACTGGATGAGGTGATTCAACAAACAGTTGATGCTGGATATTCACGTATTCATCTTGTGCCGTTATTATTGTTTACCGCTTCTCATTATTACGAAGATATCGAAGCGTTATATGAAACATTTCAAGAAAATAATCCGAACGTGCAGTTTATATTAAGTAAACCTTTAGGTACACACCCGATTATGACAAACTGGGTTGCTTCTCAACTTGAAGCTTACAAAGACTACATTGATAATGAAACTGGCATTGTTGTACTTGCTCACGGTAATGCACGCTTTGATGAACCGGATGTTGCACTTACACGCATTTGTCGCGAACTATCAACGGCTCAAAATCCATGTTATCCAAGTATGGTCTATGGTGAACTTCGCTTTAAAGAAACGTTACCGAAAATCGCTAAAAAGCATCGTAAAGTATTAATTATTCCATTTTTCTTCTATGATGGTTTCCTTGTAAACAAGTCGAAACGTCAAATAGAGTCTCTAGGTTTACCGAATCCTATCACATATACGACGGCTATTAATTTTCATCCGTTATTAAAAGACATCGTACATTTAAGAATTGCTGAATGTGAGGCGGTACCAGATGTATCCAGTACAACTTAACCTTAAAGGTAAACATGTCGTAATCATTGGTGGTGGCAAAATTGCATGTAGAAAGTTCTCTAAATTGAAATCAGAGCCTTGCTCAATTGATGTTATCGCACGCGAATTTCATGAGCACTTTGATATGATTCAACCAACGAAACATATTCGCCTTATACAAGCAGACTATCAACGAGAACATATTGCCCATGCAGATTTAATTATTATCGCAACTAACCATCCCGAAACGAATGACCGAGTAGCTCAAGACGCCCTACCCTCTCAATGGGTCAATCATACCGGGGATCGCAAACAATCCGACTTTTATAACACCTTAGATATTGAACACAATGGCCTAACAATTAGTATTAGCTCACATGGCCAAGATATTCAACGAACACAACACTATGCAGCGAAAATTAAAGCATGGTTAAATTCAACGAAGGAGGATATGCATGAGTAAAACAAAACTTTTAATGATCGGTAATGGTATGGCTGGTGTCCGTACAATTGAAGAAATTCTAGAACGTGATCCAGACCGCTTTGAAATAACAATCATCGGTAAAGAACCTTATCCAAACTATAACCGAATCATGTTATCAAACATTCTTCAAAATAAAATGACAAAAGAAGAAACGATTATGAACCCTTATGAATGGTATGAAGAACATAACATTCGATTAATAACAGGTGATAAAGTTGTAAAAATTGATCGTGAACTAAAACAAGTCGAAACAGAACATGGCGTGAAAGTATCATATGACCAAATGATTATTGCGACTGGTTCTGATTCATTCATACTACCAATTGATGGTTCTCGTCTAGAAGGTGTCGTCGGTTTCAGAACCATCGATGACACTGAAAAGATGTTAGAAACAGCTAAGACTAAAAAACGTGCTATCGTCATAGGTGGCGGTTTACTCGGACTAGAATGCGCACGTGGTCTTGTAGATCAAGGTATGGACGTTACAGTCGTACATTTAGCAGAATGGCTGATGGAAGTTCAACTAGATCGTAAAGCAGGAGAACTTTTAAAAGCAGACCTTGAAAAGCAAGGTATTAAATTTGAATTACAAGCCAATACACAAGAAATCATTGGTAAACATCATGTTGAAGGTATTCGTTTATCAGATGGTCGTGTCATCGCAACAGACATGGTCGTGATGGCAGTTGGTATTCGTCCAGTTACGAAAGAAGCACGTGCAGCTGGATTAGAAATTGGACGCGGTATCGTAGTAGACGACTTTATGCGTACAAGCGACCCAGAAATTTATGCAGTTGGAGAATGTGCAGAACACCGTTCAAAAGTATACGGTCTTGTTGCCCCACTATATGATCAAGGTAAAGTCCTGGCAGATCATATTACGGGCATTCCAACTGAAGGTTACAAAGGATCAACGACCTTCACTTCTTTAAAAGTATCAGGCTGTGATTTATTTAGTGCAGGTTGGATTACTGAAAGTGAAGGTGTCCGTGGTATTGAAACTTTTAACGGTGTCGATAACATTTATAAGAAAATATTCGTCAAAGATAAGACGATTGTCGGTGCAGTACTTTATGGTGATACAGAAGAAGGCAATCGCTTTTATAATATGATGAAAAAAGGGGATACAATTGATGAATATACACTCGTTTCAATTCTTCATAAAGCAGGAGAAGTTGATGCGATTAGCGTTGCTGAAATGGATAACGATGAAACAATCTGCGGTTGTAACGGCATTTCTAAAGGTGTCATCGTAGAAGCGATTAAAGATCAAGGTTTAACGTCCGTAGCTGATGTCACACGTGTTACGAAAGCTGGTAACTCATGTGGTAAGTGTAAAGGTCAAATCGCTGAGCTCTTAGAATATACACTTGGTGACGACTTTGTTGCTGCAGCGCCAACAGGTATTTGTGCATGTACAAGCCTCACAAGAGATCAAATCGTTACTCAAATTCGAGCTAAAGGTTTAAAAACATCTAAAGAAGTTCGACACGTATTAGACTTTAAAGATAAAGGTGGATGTCCAAAATGCCGCCCTGCTATTAACTACTATTTAAACATGGTATACCCTCATGACCATGAAGATGAAAAAGCTTCACGCTTTGCGAACGAACGTTACCATGCCAATATTCAAAAAGACGGCACATTCTCTGTTATTCCACAAATGCGTGGCGGTGTAACAGATGCCGATCAACTTATTCGACTTGGTGAAGTAGCGAAGAAATACCATATCCCATTAGTCAAAATTACGGGTGCACAGCGCATCGGTTTATACGGTGTTAAAAAAGAAGAATTACCGCAAATTTGGGAAGATTTAGATATGCGTTCAGCATCTGCATACGGTAAGAAGACACGTTCAGTTAAAAGTTGTGTCGGCAAAGAATTCTGCCGATTCGGTACACAATTCACAACAAAATTAGGTATTCGTTTAGAGAAAACTTTTGAATATATCGACACACCACATAAATTCAAAATGGGTGTTTCAGGTTGTCCACGTAGCTGTGTAGAATCAGGTGTAAAAGACTTCGGTGTCATTGGTGTAGAAAATGGTTTCCAAATTTACATTGGTCGTAATGGTGGTACAGATGTCGTCGCAGGTGAATTACTGACAACTGTTGAAACTGAAGATGAAGTTGTCAAACTATGTGGTGCATACATGCAATTCTATCGTGAAACAGGCATTTATGCAGAACGTACAGCACCATGGCTCAAGAGACTTGGCTTTGACCAAGTGAAATCAGTTGTACTTGACCCTGAAAAACAAGATGAACTTTACGCGCGCATAATGGATGCGAAACGTGCATACGATACAGAGCCATGGCATGAAGTCGTGCTCAATAAAGAAAAGCGTCACATTTTTGAAGTAGAGAAGGTGTAACTATGACATTAACAAATGAAAAAGTAAGAGTTGCGCATATTTCAGACCTTGAACCATTAATCGGTAAGAAAGTCATCGTTGGAGATACGCAAATTGGTTTATTTTTAACTGAAGAAGGTAACATTCGTGCAATTAATAATGTTTGTCCTCATAAACAAGGTCCATTATCAGAAGGTACAGTGAGTGGAGATTATGTATACTGTCCCCTTCATGACCAAAAAATCGACTTATCGACTGGTCAAGTTCAAGAACCAGATGAAGGATGTGTCGCAACTTATCCTGTAGAAGTGGTCGATGGAGACATTTACGTATGTCTATAATCGAACAACCTCAAGTTTACTTAGTCGGTGCAGGTCCAGGAAACCCTTTATTACTATCTAAAAAAGCAGAGCGATGTATTAAGCGGGCAGATGTTATTTTATACGATCAACTAGTGAATCCATTTATATTACAATTTTCATCACCAGAAACGGAATGGATTCATGTTGGTAAACGACCTTATCATAAATCTATGAAACAAGAAGACATTAACCAATTACTTGTTGAAAAATCACGCATAAACAAGACGGTCGTCCGTCTAAAAGGCGGCGATCCAGCAATATTTGGACGTCTTGCAGAAGAAATATCTGCATTAAAATCACACAACATTACATTCGAAGTCGTACCTGGTATAACAGCCGCTTCAGCTGCCATGAGTGAACTTAATCGTGGGTTAACAGAACGTAATGTTTCAACTAATATTACATTTACAACTGGCCACTTCAAAGATAATGAAGAACAATCCATTGATATTACAACACTCAAACACGGTGGCACCCTCGCCATATATATGGGTGTTAAGAGATTACCAACTTTAGTTAAAGAAATTAAAGCAGAAAACACAGACGACATACCAGTAGCCGTTATCTTTAGCGCCACACGACCAGAACAAACGGTCATATCAGGCAATGTATCTAATATCGTCGAAAAAGTGCAGTCACTCTCACATATACCAGGACCTGGTATCACAATTGTAGGTCATGTTGTTAGAGATTTAGTTGAAGATATATCAAGTAAAGAAGAAGTCGAGTACGTAAAATTTATAGGCAATCGACAGAATATAATAGACGATGCATTAGAAGTGTATGAAGTAGGCGGATGGGCAATCATAGATGATCGCGACCATCCCAACCTACACCCAACACAACATAACATCCTCACCGAGCTCATTAATCAAACAACATTTACAAAAGTTGTAGATACAGAAGTAGTGAATGTTTAGGATGATAGAGTTTGGTGAGTGAACACGGTGAGTTGAAGGCCGCGCACGAAGTCTACGAGATATCGTGCACTTTCAAATAAACTATTCAATAAAAAAACAGCTGTTGCTTTGAAGTTTCTAAGTGAGCTAAGCACATTTTATAAAAAACACTTTTGTTAAATTCACATAATGTGAATTTCTACAAAAGTGTTTTTTTATGAGTATTCTCTTCCTCAATATAAACTAAAAAAGATATTTTCTTCGTCTATCTTTTCTCCAATTAAAATTAGATAATCATCTATGTCTATATCATACTTTTCAATAAGCACATTACTATTAGAAATTTGAACTAAATATTTATTAGGACTTTTCTCGAATGTTATAAACCCTTTTACACGATATACCTTTTGGGGTAAATTCTGTAACCATAATTTGAATTTTTCCATTTGAACTGGCTTATCAATTGAGTAGTATTTATGGTAAATATGACTATGAAAATTTTGATTTTGATTCTTAAATGGGATGTTTTTAACTTTTTTAGATAAGTGATGATAACTTACTTTTCCATAAGTTGTTGAAAATGTTTCTGCTCTTGGATATTGTTCTTGTATAGATTTAATAACATTGATTGCCTCACACGAGTCGATTAAATCAAGCTTATTTACTATAATATCCTGACAATACTTTAGTTGAACATCGATAAGTTGTTGTGTTTGTTTTGAATAGGTTGCTATTTTTTGATATTCCGGTATATCTATGATGCCGATGATACTTCTTATTGTTATAAATGGCGAAAGCACAGGTGTCAAACATGCATCAAGTACTTCTAATGGGTGTGCAATACCACTACATTCAATTAAAACTATTTCTGGTTGTTGTTCAATATATAACATATGCAATTGATGTGCAACATCATCTTTCATTTCACAACATATACAGCCATTAATAATTTCATTTACTGTTACATCAGACTGAATTAACTCAGAATCAACTGTCCTCTTACCAAACTCATTCATAATGACAGCGATACGTTTACCTTCTTCATGGACATCTTTAATTAAATGATTCAGTAAAGAAGTCTTCCCGCTCCCTAAAAATCCAGTGATGATAAAAATTTCCATACCAAATCCACCTTTAATATTTGTCAAAATCCATAAACACTTTACTACCTGTTGTGTTGACTTGTCTATGATACTTTCCATTGTACCCAGAAATAGCAGGTAAATGTGTACGTGCTATTACAAGTTGACATATCCGTTGGTTTTCTTCAATTTTTAATGAGAAATCATTCGCATTAAATAATTCTAAAGTAATATGACCTTCAAACCCCGGATCTACCCAACCAGCATTCTGTATAAATAAACCCGCTCTGCCAATTGAACTCCTCCCTTCTACAAAACCCGTCATCATATTTGAAAGTTTCACACATTCCTGTGTAGTCGCTAATACAAATGATTTACCTGGTATTGTAAAAGTTTTGGCAACAACTTCATCATATTGAATAGGATCTTTCAACGATTGCACATTATCTTTTGGTGAAATGGGTAGTAGAAAATGATTGCCTAATGTTAAATCAATAGAAGCGGGTTCTATAAGTTGTTCTCGATAAGGTGTGACACTTACTTGACCTTCACTAATAAACCGCTTAATATCTTGATCTGATAATATCAATTAAATCCCTCCAAATAAATTCATAATCAATACAGTTCCACATAAGCAAATGGTCGCTGTAATCATTTGTTTTACGACAATTCCTAGACCTTGCTTCCACCCTAAATTTTTAATTATCATAGTGATTGTTACAGAACATGCAGAAAATGTTGAACTAAATAATACTAATAAGAACACACTTTTTAACGACATCGTTTGCAATAATGAGCCCTGATTCATATTGAACAACAACATACCATCTTTTCTAATCATTGAGAATAGAATACCCGTTGACATCTCTTGAGGTGCATTCATCAACTGTAAAATTGGATTAAAGACATTTGCAGCCCACAATAAAATAGGTGTCATAGAAAGGATACTCGCACATACACAAATCATCACAAATATTGGTAAAGCTTGAGCTAAGAATGACAGAATAGTCTGTCTGGATTCTTTCCATACAGCTATAATTGAAGGCTTTCTAACTTTATCTAACACAAAATAATGAGTTGGTATCATGCTTTTTGAGGACCATAGTTTAATATGTATTAAACCACCGATAAATACGATTATTAAATAAGGAATAAATAACCATGGGGCTTTGATTACACTGAATAGTGAAAGTGTCGCGCCAATTTGATAACTACATGATGATCCAAAGCTAACCATACTCATACAGTTATTTTTAGTGCAAGCACTACAATCATGATTGGCACGCAATACTGCTGCGGAATTACAACCAAATCCTTCAATAACTGGTACAATATCGTAACCAGTTAATCCTACTTTGGTCATAACTGGATCGATTGACCAAACGATATAAGATTTTAAATGACTTTCACTGATAATATTTGTAGAAATACTAATGAAAACGACAACAGGTAATGCCCAAATGATTGAATATATGCCGAGTGACAATAACCCATAATCTCCGAACAATAAGTCATTCAAAGCCTTTTCGTCGAATTGAACAGCATGCATTACATAGCCTAAAAACTGCTCTGCCCAATGGTTTTGAATATATTGAGATAAGAAATAAGAAATATATATTGGCAACATAAACATTAATATGATTAAAGTAAAAGCTAAAAACATGTCTTTTACTTTAGGAATATGTTTCGCTTGTTCTTGTCTTAAGATGTTCAATTCAGAGATAATATATTTTGATTCGTCAGGGTCATCTATCTTTTGCTTACAGTTTTCATCTAGTGTGAGCTTTAATTGCTTTTGAATGATATACCTTTTAAACTGGAATTTCTGCTCAGTTGATAGCTTTTTTAGTTGCTTAATCACAATATAATGTTCACCGTTTGGTATCGGTGAACAAGTCCCATCTATAATATTATATTCAACTTTTAACATGAACAGTTCACATCACAACAATCATAATCATCTAAAAACATTTGATTTGATTGATAGAACTCTATAGCATCTTCATTTGCTTCAAAGCTTTCTCGGTCACATATTAATTTTGCTAGAACAGCTAAACGCGTTCTAAATTTGTAAATATAACAAAGAATAACATCTTGATGTTTAACCGTATCTCCTATCATAAAGACATTAGGATTAATTGTTGATTCATCATCGTCAGTTAGCATAAAATTTGTACCATCATTTTCAAATAATATTCGAGTTAGTCGATTATGTTGAACAGGATTAAATCCAGTAGCAAGTATCGGTTCTTCGGAAATTTTCACATCGTCGTGTACGCCGTTAAATTGAATAACATATTGACCATTTCTATACTCAATTTCTTTCACCACATGTTCGGTATGAATACGTATGGGATAACCAAGTTCCTTTAATTCTTCATATCGTTGGTGTGTATAAGGAGAAAGTCGAATACTTGGATCAGCATCTTCTTGTTTATAACTTGTAGAATTAGTATAAATATCGACAATTTTACCGGATAATGCTAAATTGAGCGCTGCATCAAATCCGCTTTCGTTACCACCAATTACGACAGCCAGTTCACCATTTATATCTGAAAATTTTTCAACCTCACTATAATGTCTACCATGTTTAAAAGGTTTATAAGGATATGAAAAATTCCCTGTCGCAACAAAGATATATTCAGCATCAATAGTCCCATAATCTGTATAAACTTTATATGTGCCTTTGTCTATATTATTGGATACATCTAATACATTTGTATGTTGGTCAATTTTCAAGTTATAAATCTGTACAAGCGCTTCTAAATATTGAACATACTCTTTACCTGAAATATGTTCTTTTTTAAAAGTAAAGGCAGGAGAACTATGAGGTGTGATTGCGTTAATATCTGGTGTTCCAAATCCATTTGTTGTAAACGAAGGTGTGATAAAACGAGTTGATAATGGCCAATTTTTAAAAGATTCACCAACTTGTCCTTTATCTAATATAAGAATATCATCTAATCCCATTTCAATTAATGCAATAGCCATACCTATACCAGCAGGACCCGCACCAATAATCACTACTTTATTTGTTTTTTCCATTTTAACACTTCCTAAATCGTAATCATTACTATTTAATGATATAAATAAAGTAACATTTTTAAAATGAATACGCAAGTTTAGAAAATTCATATTATTAATCAAATATAATAATGCTGGTAAATAGTATTTAAATTAAAATTGGGCGACTTATCCTATATAGATCATATAGAATAAGCCGCCTAGAAAATATTGTTTATTAAGTTTTCATTATTCGTGTTTAGATGCTACTGTTTTTCTTATTACATTTCAGTTTCATGTGTTATAGATGGCAAAATTTTAGTTCTTAATATTTCTTGATATACTTCTTTTGCTTCTTGATTGTAAGTATTGTTTTCTTCAAATTTTTCATTCCAAATAAATGATTGTTTATCAATTTTGGCATCTTCATTTACGATATCCATATATTCACTTTTGGGGTCAATTAATTGCTGTTGAATTAAATTCAACCTCAAATTAATGTATAAAGTTTGCACCAAATTGTTTATCTCATCTGTTATTATTTTTAGAATCTTACAGGATTATGATACATCAACTGATAATCATTATCAATGGACATCTATGTAAAAATTTCCAAATTAGCAGAAATTAATAATTAAATCTTTAATTATCATATAATATACATATGCTAATAGATTATATTGATATATCGTTAATCATTATATATATTTTATATATATATCATCAAAAATTATTTGTTTTAGTTAATGAATGATTATGTATTCTCCAGTTTCATAACGCGCAATACTCATCCTTTCTTTTTTCAATATATCCCCTTCCTGAAACGTAGTCAGCAAATACTACAATAGAAAAATAATTTGTAATATTTATCCAAATAAGTTCATGTAATTTAAAAATTTTTAATATAAATTATACTTTTGCGATTCTTTTAATTATTTTCTTAGTAATTTCTCTATAAAAATATCCACAAAAAACAGAAGCTTCTTAACGAGACTTCTGTCATTTATATTAACTATTCAACTTCATTTAGTGTGCTGTTTGTCCGCCGTCTGCGAGATAAACTTGTGCTGTCATGAATTTAGCTACATCTGAAGATAGGAATAATACCATTTCTGCGGATTACCTTTCCGAGATTTCGTCATTTCTGTTTCTGTTAGTTCTGGTGCAATCGCATTAATTCTAACGCCACTTTCACCGTAATCGAATCCTGCTGATTTTGTCATCCCTACTACAGTATGTTTAGCTGCAATATATGGTCCCATTTCTGGGTCTGCAATCAAACCAGCTACAGAAGCTGTGTTTACAATTGTTCCACCGTTTTCAAGCATTTGTTGAATTTCATATTCCATAGATAAGAAGACGCCTTAAACGACTACATCTAATACTTTATCAAAAGTATCTACGTTAATATCAGCAAATTTATTTGGTTTATTTAGAATACCTGCGTTATTATATGCATGATCTAAACTGCCAATTGTTTCAACTGCTATATCGACTAAATTTTTCACTTGGTCAGGTTGTGAAACATGTGTTCCTACAAAAATGGCATTACTATTTTTGTCTTTGATTTCTTGAACCGTTTGTTCAGAATGTTCATCAATATCACCAAACACAATATTGCACCATTTTCAGCAAATTTTAAAGCAGTATCCTTACCAATACCTGAAGACACAGCCGTAATCAAAACTGTTTTGCCTTCAAATTCACTATACTTAATCATCCGAATCACTCCTATAATATTTACTATTTATATCATATTAAGTAAATTCACACAATTGTTGCAAAGCAACTCAGGTAAAATATGAATTTTTCAAAATTATTTATTTTAAATCATTATCTTTTTATTAATGGAAAAATTTTGCCTAGGAAATGAATTGAAGTTGTATTATTATAGCTATTTAATACACATTTTTCTTTGTTTCTTCATCTTCACCAAATAGAAACCCTAATCCTATAACAAAAGTGATTGTGTTTAAAAGAACTAATATAAATGCTAAAAATTTTTTCATGATATTAAATTCCTCCTTTTTGTTTTATAAAGCAGTTTAATGTCGAGACATCGTATTTATACTTGTATTATTTCTTCGCCATAATAATACGCCTAATATCACAATACTTCCTAAATATAATGTCATTATTCCAACAAGTGCAACAAGCCCTGGTAATTGTTCTTGAAAGATAATGAGTGATTCACTATTACCCGGGAAAATATTTCTCATTGCTTCTAAATATACAATATGGAAAAACATATTTGCCCATAGTGATTGTGCATATTCTCTATACAATTGCAGTGCTATACCAAACGTGAAAATAATGATAATATAACTTATATCTAGCAGCCCTTTTTCTCCGAAAAATATTGGCGTAAGCAATTGTGCTAAACATGCTATGATTAGGAAACATATAGGCTGTATTATTAAAGTATTTTTAAATGACATCTTATTTTTCAACTCATTCAAAATCAATCCCCTTATAAAGACTTCTTCAGGAAATGCTTCATATAAAATTGCAAAGACTATATTAAAAAGAAAACTTAACCATACTCTACTATTTAAATTTATATGTATTTGATCATACATACCAGCTAACCCAGTCACCACAAATACCAATAACATTAATATAAGTGGCAGACATATTGCGAAAATAAATGACTTGTTTATTATAGGTACTTGTAAATTCAAATCAGATATTATATTTGGACGTTTTCTTTTAATTAAGATAAGTGTTATAACTGTTCCTATTGTAAATATTAGACCACTTAAAAGCTGCTGAATTTTGGTTGGTATGTGGATGGCATGTTGTAAATATGTACTAAATACCGCTGAAAAAATCAAAATTCCAGTACATAATAATATGTATAATATGATTCTTCTCATACTAAAACTTTTATGTTGCAAAACATTCACCTCCTCATTGATTTTTATATCAAAAAGTAAACCTAATTTTCATCCTCATTATCTGGAAAAATTAAATTTAAAATCCCTCTCTCATATAATCCGCCTTTTTCCATTTTTTACAAATGTTTCTTTATTCATCTCTTATTTTATCAAACCACAGATTCATATTCTAATTTATGTCTATTTAGTGCTATATAGTAGATGAAATTACAAACTGATTAATTAAGATAGTGAAGGATAGAAGAGTAAAGAAGAAAAATAAATACTTATAATAAACCTGAACACAGATAGTCGTGTTCAGGATATTTTTATAGAGATATGTATTATGAGTAAACCCGAAAATTTTAAAAGATATTCTTTTTAAAATAGGTTTACACTTTTTAAGACTTATAGTTAATATAGGTAATATAGTAAAAAAAAGGAGAAAGAATATGAAATATTTCGACTTTACATTTAGTTTTAGCATATCAATGGTTTTATATTTTGTAGCAGTAATGGTTGGTTTTCAGGAAGGTTATATAAGTTTATTACTATTTGCAATTCCAACTCTTTTATTAACGGTCTCATTGTTTATACTAGGAGGATATTATCGATTAGATGATAAAAATAAGTAAACTAACAAACTATTAAAAATTCAAAAATCTTATTTAGGTGTGGTACGAGATGGTCGAGTTATTGGTTGTAATGGGGATTATTTTAATCAATATCATTTATGATGTAATTGTCTATATGACGCATAGCGATATTTCATATATGATATTTTTATTTGCCTACAGTGTTGGTATATATTTAAGATATCAATTTCACGAGAGTCAAATACATGTAACACGAAGGCAAAAGATTAAAGAGTTATTTATAAATCTCTCGATATTCATGAGTGTGACTTTAGGTTTTATCCTGATAAAAGCAGCTGGATGGGCAAATATTTATACAATGCTAATCTATTATTTTGTCGTAGTTGGCGTTATCATTCTTTATATAAATAGAAGAAATACTCAAGTACGCGAAAGCCGTGATAAATAACGTCATGGCTTTTTTGTTGTCTTGATATTTAGATATTTCCACTAATAATTGGGCAAAATGATTGGCTTCATATATAATGAGTCCTAATATTATTTCAAATAAATTAACCTAACATAACCTTGATTAAGCCCAAAGAGAAGGATTTCTTTTATGATTATTCGAGAGATGAAACAAGATGATAACGCAAAAGTAAAAGAAATTATACAAGATTCATTAGAATCACTTGGCCTTGCGATTCCTGGGTCAGCATATTATGATCCTCAACTTAATGATCTTCACCAATATTATGCGAATTTAAAACATGCGAACTATTGGATAGCTGAAATTGAAGGAGAAATTGTTGGTGGCGTTGGAATAGCGCCATTTAACGAACATGATAAAGTTTGCGAATTACAAAAGTTATACTTAATTCCAAAAACACAAGGTCTAGGACTTTCTAAGAAACTTATGGAAACAGCACTATCCTTTGCCTTTGAACATTATGAACAATGTTATTTAGAAACAATGCATAAATTAAAAGCATCATGTATCCTATATGAGAAATTTGGATTTACACTGTTAAACGAACCACTTCCAGGTTCTGACCACTCCGCGATGGATGCGTGGTATATAAAGTCTAAAGAAGATTAATAAAAGCCATGACAAATTACGTCGTGGCTTTTATTTCATTTCTCAGCAACAATACTTTCTATACACCCTTGTAAATACCTTCAAAAATATGTAAATTAAATATAAGTATCATTTTACACTAGAAGTTATACATATTATCTTTAGAAAGTAGGTAAATGCCTTATGAGAAAATTATTCAATTTCATCATGACGATAATTGCATTCTTATTATTAGCGTGTTTGCCTGCTTTATTTGATGATCAACGTTTTAGTTTCTTGAACTATCTTAATGCCTTGAAGTCGACGTTTTTATACATATTTCATCCTCAAGATATTATATTTACAAATAAAATATCACATGTTGAACGCAGTTTATTTCCGTTCTTTATTGAACCTTGGATAAATACTATTGTGATTTTATTTGCTGCGCTATTGTTAGCTTTTATCGTATCTTTATTATTTACATACCTTCTATATGTTAACGAACATATTAAAAATTGGTATTTAAAAATTAATACAGTTCTATCTATTATTCCGGATATTTTTTACATACCTTTTTCTATTTCATTGGTGATATTATTTTATCGATATACAGATATTCTATTGTTTAATGTAGCGAATAATTCCGAAGATAAAGCTTTAATATTCCCTATTTTGGTGCTATCGATTATTCCTTTAGTGAGTAGTGTGACATTTTTAAGTAGTATTCTAGATGATGTATCTCGTGCAGATTATATTGAATTTTCTAGAGCGAAGGGTTTATCAAATGTAGAGCTATACTTTAAACACATATTAAGGAATTTGTTTGCATCATATTTAATCAATTTTAAACATATTATTTGGATCACGCTTTCAAGTTTATTACTTTTGGAAAGAATCTTTAACATGCATGGTTTGTCATCATTTATATTTGATTACGGCTCTCCAGAAGTATTATTTGTCACGTTTATATTGATTTATGTACCTGTATCTCTCGCCATATTTATGAGTCATAGAGTATTATTTACCATCACTAGCGCACGGGGAGGGTTATCATGAAGAGATTTTATATACTATTAACGTTACTTATCTTATCTGCCCTAATTGGTGTGATTTATTTTGATTTACTAAACATCACGCCTAAACCTATGAATTTTCTATACAATTCTAATGGGGATATTATGAAAAGCTCTCCATTTGCACCTAGCTTTAAAGCATTGTTTGGCGTGGATGCCGGTTCTAAAAACATGTTATTTGAAGTGTTATCTGGATATCGTATCACTTTACTGATTATCATCGTCATATCAAGTTTATCGGTTCTTTGTTCAGTTGTAATTGGAACTTATTTAGCATTTAATCGCAAGACAACAAGTATTTACAGTGTCTTTTCTAATGCTTTATTTTATATTCCTCAATCTATATTAGCGTATATTTTATTACAACCTTTGCTATATGAAACAATAGATGGCTTTACGACTACTATGCAATTTAGAATGACTTACAATATCATCATTCTTACAATCTTAATGATCCCGACGACTACTATGCTGATAAAAGAATCAACCCAGCACATATTAAATCAAGACTATATCGAAGCTGCTTATACCATTAGTCCTAATGATAAACATATTTTTATCAAACAAGTATTACCTAACATACAAACTCAATATTTGATCATATTTTTGAGAATATGTTTTCAAACCCTACTCGTCATGACACACCTAGCCTTCTTCAAAATATTCTTCGGAGGCACGAAGGTTTGCTACGGACCCGCATGCGAAATTATAGAACGACCAAGCATCAATGACTTAAGCAGTTTATTAGGCTTTCACTCAAATGAGCTAACAACAAACTGGTGGACATTCTACGCACCATTAGTTGGCATATTATATATATTTATCATTATTAATTTGATGTCTCAGGAATTGAAGAGATCAATACTTAAATATTAAAAAGCCGAGACAACGGACGTCTCGGCTTTTAACTATATTACTGGATTGTATGAATTGGGCGCACGATATCTTGTAGTCTTCGTGCGTTTGGACCCGATTTTAACCCCTAGCGCACGATATCTTTCAGTCTTCGTGCGATACAGCCTTATTTGACCCTCTAGCGCACGATATCTTTCAGTCTTCGTGCGTTTGCCCCCGATTTTAACCCCTAGCGCACGATATCTCTTAGTCTTCGTGCGTTTGCCCCCGATTTTAACCCCTAGCGCACGATATCTCTTAGTCTTCGTGCGATATGGCCTGATTTGACCCCTTAGCGCATGATATCTCTCAGTCTTCGTGCGATACTGCCCGATTTTACCCCCAACTGCACGATATCTCTCAGTCTTCGTGCGCTTTTGCCACAGCACCATGGCCAACAACTATACCCGCTTACACTAACCTCAGTCTTCCTGCGCTACTTTCCTTCTCCACTCAATATGCGTGCAACGGCTTGTGCGACTTGTTTTGGTGATTGTGGATTTTGTCCTGTAACGAGTCTGTTGTCTACTTGAACAAATGGTCTGAATGGTACTTTTGCTTTGTTGTATTTGGCATCTCGGATTTTAAGTTCACTTTCTAACATAAACGGAACAATGCGTTTACGATTGGCTAATATTTCTTCTGCATTTGAAAATCCTGTGATCTGTTTACGATCGATAAAGTACCTGCCATTTTCATCTTTCACATTCAATAATGCTGCGATGCCGTGGCACACTGCTGCGACAACGCCACCGTGTCGATATACTTCATTAACAGCATCTTGAATGTACATATTATGCGGAAAATCAAACATCACACCATGTCCGCCGGTAAAGTAAATGGCATCGTATGTTTCAGGATTCGCTTCACGAATAGATGGACTGTTTTTAAGCTTCTCCATAAAAGTATGATCGTTATAATAAGCCTTTGTTACTTTATCTAACATTAGTGGATTAAGACTTACCGGATCAATAGGTGTTTCACCACCGTTTATGTTAAATAAATCGATTTGATAATCTTCTGAATTAAAATAATCATAAAAATGAACGAGTTCACCTAGCCACAGTCCTGTTGGTTTACGTGTGCCTTCATAATAATCTGCACTAGTATTAACAATCATGATTTTCTTCATATTACGATTCTCCTTTTAAAATATTTTTAATGCCTTCTTCATAAGTTGTCACTTTAAAATCAGGAAATCTTTCTTTAAATTTATCGGACTTAAATACGTTATCATATTTATATCTTGGTAATAATTCAGTAAGTTCTTTAACTTGCTGATTAAATAGACTACCTAATTTAAATACCCACATTGGCACTGTCATATACTTAATCTTCTTATTTAAGACTTTCTCTGCTTTTTTCAAAATATCTTTATAAGACACACTATCATCTGTTGGTAAATGCCAAGTCTCACCGTAAGCATCAGGTGTATTACCTAACAATGCTAAGGCACGACTTGCATCAGGTGTCCATATAAGTGTACGTAACACAGAAACATTAACCGGTACTAATGCACGTTCACCTGCTTTCACACGATTAAATACTAATGAATTGGTAAAGCTTTGCGTCAATCCTGGTCCATAGAATTCAGGAGCGCGACCAATAACAGCATGAATAGATTGATCTTTCATAGCTGATAACAACATTTCAGCTATATCAGCACGTACTTGTGACTTACGACCTTCTGGTACAAATGGACTGTCTTCAACCTGTACGTTATCGTTTTTCTCATACATATACGTATTATCAAAGAATGCCAGTTTCGTATTCGTTTCTTGGCATGCTTTAATGACATTCTTCATAATCACTGGAAAGCGTTCTTCCCACATTTCTGAATTTGCAGGTAACCCAACAGCAAAATATACTATTTCACTACCTTCTACTGCTTTAAGTGTATCTTCGTATTTCATTAAATCAGCAGCTACTAACTCGTCTGTCTCATGAATTTTCTTAGGCTTTCTACCTACTAAACGTATATCTTTCGTATAATTTCTATATATTTCTTTAGCAATTTCTTGCCCTATTTGTCCGTTACTTCCTAAAATTGTTTGCATATCGAATACTCCTTATATCATTTATTAGTTTCTTATATCAATAGGTTTAAACCTATAAACATAATGACTAAAATTTTTTAAGCTTTTTCTTTATTTTTAATATTTTCTTCTAAAGAAGCTGTCAGTTCTTTCAACCACAGTAATGCATCGTCTAAATCAGAACGATAATATCTTTCCAACCCAACTTGCTCAACACTCAACAATCCCACTTCATACATTAATTTCAAATGATGAGATACAGCTGGACGCGAAATCGTAAGTCGTTCAGTAATTTGATTAACCGTTAATTGTTCTTCTCTACATAATAGAACAAGAATTTGTTGGCGCTTCTCATCTTGAAGAATATTCAATAACTTCGAACCCCTCTTAAATACCTCCATCGTCTTGTCTTCCATGTAGTCTCTCCTTAACAAATCGTTTCAATGATTATTATATACCACTTATAGGTCGTGAAAGTCAAAAGAGCAGATTGAAAAAACAATCATTTTATCGATATGTTATGATGTATACCAACTTTAAGGAGGTATACATAATGAAGAAATTGATATTAGTGCTTGCATCTATATTGCTACTCAGTGCCTGTAGTTCTGCTGGTGCGACAACGCAAGATTTGAAGAAGGTCGAGGATAAATATGATGCTAATGTGGGGGTTTATGCGTTAAATACTGCAACTGATGAAGAAATTACTTTTAATGAAGATAAGAGATTTGCTTATGCTTCAACTTTCAAAGCTGTAAGTAGTGCGATGTTACTTGAAAAGACACCTCACAATGAATTAAATAAGAAAGTTCATGTTAGTAAAGATGACATTGTGCCATATTCACCTGTACTAGAAAAATTTATCAATAAAGACATCACAATTAAAAAATTAATAGAAGCAACGATGTTATACAGTGACAATACTGCTAATAATATGATTATTGAAGAAGTAGGCGGCTATAAAGAAGTTAATAAAAAGCTAAAGTCATTAGAGGATAAGACTACTAAACCTTCTAGAATGGAACCTGAATTAAACAATTATGATCCAAAGAGTAATAGAGATACATCGACACCACAAGCTTTTGGAATAACGCTCAATAAAATTATCAACGATGGTCGTTTATCAAAAGAAAATAAAACATTCTTAATTGACTTAATGATCCATAACAAAAGTGGCGATACTTTAATCAAAAAAGGTGCGCCAAAGAACTTTAAAGTAGCAGACAAAAGTGGACAAGCAATTACTTATGCATCAAGAAATGATGTTGCATTTGTATATCCGAAAGGTGAATCCAAACCAATTGTTCTCGTTATATTTACAAACAAAGAAGGCAAGACAGACAAACCAAACGACAAAGTAGTCAGTGAAACAGCTAAAGTCGTATTAGAAAAATTTAATGATAAATAGGAATAGAATATAAAAAACAGCCTAAGGTCATGAAACCTTAGGCTGTATATTTTGAGTTATGATGGATGTTCTACTTTTATAAGGCATTTACTAATCTTTCAAATTCATCTTTATTAATGTTAATACCTTCAAGATCAATATCTGCTAAATTAGGGTGCTGCCCACTTGTTAAGACATATACTTCAATATGTGGACATGTTTCATTAATGATAGGCATGATTTCTTCATCGAACCGCTTTGGTCCATTGTTTTCACTGTAAATAACGACATGAAATTTAATATCATCAGCTATATTCATAGGAATTCTGTCTTCTCTCTTTCTAGACAATACACACTGTTTTCCTACGATATTTGAAATCCATTCTTCTTTCTTTCGGCAATAATTTATAAAATCTTTTCTTTGATATCCTAAGTCCATTTTAACTTCGAGTATATTCTTAATTTCATTATCTTCACAAATTAATAAATCCGGATATCTTGTACTTAAAGATTTATCAATCATAGTTAAAGGCTGATCAATAAAGATTTGAACACCTTCTAATCTACTTATCAAATAAGCACCCAGCAAGTCTTCTCCAATACCTGATATACTATGATTACGTCCTCGATATAAATTTTCATGAGGGTAAGTAGGCTTCCCTGCTTCTTTATATGCCTTTACAAGATGTTCGATAACTTCTACTTCTGTGAAATTCATACTTAATCACCCTAACTATAGATACTCTATATTTCAACACACAAAGTATATCACACGTTTAAAAGCACAAAGACAAAAACCCTCCTAATAAATTAAGAGGGTTGAATGATAGTTTATAAAATATTAAATTATTTGCTATTATGATTAACTATTTTAGTTAATTCTTTGATTGTTAAAGGTTGTTTAGCATTTCTATGAATCATTTTATGACAATTAGAACATAGTGGGACTAAATCTTTTTGGGGATTTACTTTTATTTCTCTTTTTATTGAAAACATTGGTTTCAAATGATGAATTTCAATAAAACCCTCACCTAATTCGCCATACTTAGCTTTAAAATCAAATCCACATACTTTACATGTAGTCCCGTGAATTTTAATGGCTTCATTTCTTAATGCCTGGTTTCTCTCATATTTAATACCGTACTGTACATATGATTTACCTTCAACATATTCGATGTTTTCTAATTCATTATCTATATTTAAAATATTCGTTTTCAGGACTTTTTGTATATAGCTTTTTACTGGCTCTTTTAATGTCATAGGACCTTGAAGATTACTTGTTAACCCGTTAGCTTTTAAAAATTTGAAATCTAATCGGCTATCATCAAATTTATTCAATAACTCTAATTCCATGTAATTACCATAGTTACTATAATTATCACCTTTGATAACAAATTGACTATCATCAATTGTTGACTTAGGTTTGTTAACTTCTTTAATCAAACATTGATATTTAATACTCTTAATAGGTGTGGAGATGTAAATATAAAGAACATCTCCTTTCTTGGCCTTCTTTAAATTCTTGCTTTGATGCCAATCAATAATATCTAACTTATCAAACGCTGCAACTACATTAAAGAACTTAACATTACAAGATATAACCCATTGAGTATTTGTCATATTCATTCCCCTTTTAATGACTAATTCATAAATACAAAATTTAAAGTGAAGACTTTAACAATAATTCCCATTCTTTTTCCAAGTCTCTGTCTAGCTTTTTTAAATTTTTACTATCTGTATAAATATTTGCAGTTTCTTTAAAAGCACACATACCAAACCTTGTCCATCCTACTAAATTCATTCTGGATAACATAAGAACAAAATTTTGACCTCCACCTGATCTTGCAAATGCATCTATACCATCGACCAAACATAAAGTACCTTGTCCCACCAATAATAATCTATCCATTTCTCTACTTTTATTGATTTTAAGAACACTTTTTAATTGCTTATTATTATAATAAACTTGCTTTATAGTCCAAAACAAACGTATTATTACTTCATTTAAAACTACAGGTATAGCCAATGTTGCTCCAAATCTTGCATCGTAACCATTAACATAAACTTGTTCAGTTATTTTTGCAAATGTAGTAGGCATATCATTTTTACCCTTTGATATATTGAAAGCCATTAACTGTGTTAATCCGTAAAAAGGCATAGGTATGCCAGCACCCTTTTTATTTTCATGGCCTCTAGTACCACTTGAACCAACTAAATCTGACATCAAATGTCCGAGCCAATTTACTACTCCACATAAAATTTTAGCAATAAATGTATGACCTTGAAGTTCGAAATTTTTCTTTCCATTTTTTTCTTCAAATTTAGGTGTAATATGCGTTGTAATCTTCCCATTATCAACAACTGTTGTTGTATGTCTAAATTGGTCTAATATAGAAAAAAATAGTCCGAAAACATCAGGCATGTGGCCCAATGATTTTAAATGATGATTTCTGGGTAGCATATTTAAATCAGAGTTAGATAAATTAAGATCCTTAGCATATCTTGCATCATAGGGAACTTTAAACCGTTTTTCTAAGTAACCTATAGCGCCAGCAATATTATCAAATTTTTTCTTTTTGTTTGCAACGAGTTGATTATTTTTTTTATCGTATTCATATACAAATGATGCAAATTTAAAGACTATTTTGTCAGCAGCTTCATCTATTTTTTTATTCAATTTTGAATCTGACATATTCTGAACTTTTTCTTTATCAATTTCACGTTCTTTTTTTAATATCTTGTCAATTTCATCTTTAGAATAATTTTCATTTTTTAATGAATTTTTTAATTTTTCATGATTTTTCTTATTATTTATTCTTGCCCTCATCTTTTTAGAATCTAATGGTTCTCCAATAAAAAATACATCAATTAAACCACTAAGGATACCTGAAAGTGAAGCAACTAAATAGTCATATTTATCTAACTCTAATGGACCAAGATTATAATCATTTTTAATTCTATCTAATATTTCTTTCTGCTCACTATCATTTAGCAACTCTTTAAAGGAGTCTTCGTTTACTTTTAAATTAAAATTATTAGCATAATCAAAATTATTATTAACAAATGAATTCCAATCATCAGCATAATCAACTTTTTCTATTTCATCAAACTCATCAATCAACTTATCAATTTGTATTTTTTCCTCAGTTGTTAAACTCATTGCCTGATTTATATCTGAATTATTAATATTAATTTCTAATTCTTGATCCAAATTTTCTGCCATTTGTAATAAAGTATCTATATTTTCAGAATTACTATCATTTATATTTTTTAAATCTTCTAATTTAGTATCTAATTCAGATATTCTCTGTTTTATATTATCTTGTTGATGGTTTTGGATTTTTAATAAATTAGAGTATAGTTTTAAGTTTTCATCACTTATATTATTTTCATACATTTTATCTACCTTCTTATATTAGAAAATAAATTTTTGGCAGTTGATTTTACTGTTGCCGAAGCATTATCAGTTAAATTAAAGTATCCTAATTGTGATAAAGAACCTAATAATTCATCAGCATCATTTCTTGAAATATTATATTTTAATTTTAATACACCATCTTCTTCACTGTAACATTGCATTATCTTGTCCCTATAAATCATTTGATCTTCATTACTAGATAATTCATATAATTTATCTTTTTTGATTATCTGCGGAGCCTTTGTTAAAACATTCTCAGACTCATAGTGATCGACCCTATTAGCAACTTCTTCAGATCCTTTAGAAATACTTCTAAGAATATTCCCTAGTTTTTCTATTTTTTTTGAATTTTGTTCGCCACTTTTTATTTCATTTATTAATTTACTTGAAATAGTATTTACATCTTCTATTAAATATTGAAGACTTTTTTGGTTATTTTTAATTATTTCTTGAAGCATCAATTCTCTATGCTTATTATTTTTTTCATCATTTAATCCTGTTAATTTTTTCATACCTTGATATGAAGTTATACCTAATAATGCCAATACACCAACACCAGTAAACATACTTGAAAACCCTAATAATCCACCCATCCCCAGAGTTGCAAGGCCAGAAGTCATACCAATTGCACTAACTCCAGCAGTCCCTGATAAATACAATGCTGCCATAGGTACTCCGACAGAAGCAGCTTTAGAAGAGATATCTTTTATGGTTTTTTTAATGTCACTATCATTTAATCTTTTCTCTAAAATTGATTGATTATACTTATGAGTATCTAAAAATACATGTAGTTCATTTGAATTAATATCTAGTTCATCTGCCATAGTTAATATAAATTTATCTTGTATTAATTCTTCTTCTCCATGTTCTATAGCATACAATGCAATTAAGTCTTTTAATAAAGACATTTTAATTATTCCAAAATCAATATTTCCACATCTCTCACTTAATTGTTCGACTAATTCAAAGGTATCTTCAACCATGTTCACATCTGACATATAGCTTCGAAGTTCAACTCTATGTTCACTATCCATATTAATTCTTGCTATAAATGATACAATATCTGCATATTCACTTGAATCAATAATATTGTCATTTGAGTAAGCATAATTACACAAAATTTTGACATAAATTGTTTTAATTTCTTCATCCAAATCTTCTAAAGGTATAATTTGGTTTGTTTCAATAAAATCATTTTCTTCATTTAATTCAATAATTTGATCTATAAATTCTTCAAATAAGTTGGCGTTAATATAATTACTTAGCATTTCTGAAATACTATAGGACGAACCATTTTTAAGTTTTATAATATTATAATCATAATTTTTCTCTTTTTTCACTCTATTTTGAGTAGTGATACCTTCTATATCTTTAAAATAAATTTCATGTGGTTGCTCCATTAATTCTTTAATTACTATTTTTTCTCCACTCAAATATATGCCTTCTTTACCAGACCCCATTAAAGAAGTATCAATAATACCTAAGTAATATTCTTTTTCAATTAATTCTTTTGTTGATTTAACAGCATTAGTTAAAACTTTTTCAGATATATCTGGAGCTATATGAACTTTTGATGTAGTACTCCTTGCACCTTTAATATTATTACTTAAATTTTCTTTAATAAATTCTGTATATTCCATTTAACATCATCCCCTATGTTTATGTGTCTTATAACACTTTGAGTTTAGCACAATTATATATAAAGATTCCATAAAAATCTATTTAATTTTAATAGATTTTTTAAAATTAAAACAACAAAATTTTAATAGTATTAATATTCCTTAACATCAATTCTTTTGCATACTTCAACAATAAATTTATATATTAAGACTCATAAATTTTTATCTATCGAAAGTTTTTTAGTTAGATAAAAATATTAAAGTTTTCTTTAACTACTTAATAAGCAGAAAAACTGTGCAAGTAGAATTTAAATGACTCTACTTACACAGTTCCCTCCCTACCTCCCCCACACAAACTCTACAATTTCATTCGCGACTTGTTTGTTTTCGTGTAGTTCGCTGTGTTGGGCTGTTTTGCCTTTGTATTTGGATTCTTTATAGCTTTTCGGACTATTTCCTAGTAAATATTTTAAAGATTTTGATGAGCTGTTGGATACGCGGCCGTCTGAGTTGGTGCCGTCTTGTAAGTCACCATATATGTTTAATACTTCTATTTCTTGTCCTTTATAGATATCTTTCAATTGTTGTAGTTCTGGATATGGTGGGTTCATGCGACTTGGTTTACCGCTTCCATCCACACTAATTTCATTTACTTGTTCATTCATATTTAATACACCGTTAAATGTACCGGCAATGTTCACCTCTTTATTCAACTGCGGTAATGTTTCATCATCCCCGTATTTCAACATATATTTAGCAAATGATAAATTCCCCATTGAATGTCCGACAAAGTTAAATTTCTTAATGCCATATTCACTTTGTAATTTGTCTAGTACGTTTTTAAACCATTCTGCATTGAGATCTAGGTCACCTTGTTTATTATTTTCTAGTTCTATTTGTACAATAGGATTAGTCGCATCTTTTTTAAGTTTGCCTTTTAATTTAACTTCTCCATCGTCAGATACATATACTGTGATGACTTCTTTTGTGACACCTTTTTTCTTAGCTTGTTGAACCATATATTTCTCAGAGTTCGCACTTCCTGCATAACCATGTAGAAATAAAGTCGGTATTTGGCTATTTATATAAGTTGAGTCTGTTGATTTAACTGTTGTTGAATGATGTTCGTTAGATGGTTTCGTCATAATCATGATTCCAACGATCATTAGAATAATGATACCCATCCCCACAATCCATAATTTCTTCACTACGATAACCTCTATTCTGTTATTTTGATTTAAGTATAAAGTATGTTTACATAAATTTCCTTATGAAACAAATGATTTCTTTATGTATTGCTTCAAACGCCGTAAGGCTCAGTCTGAGGGTTGTCTGATATCACACTGCTTTCCTTATAAAAATAAGCATACCACTTTCAAACTGAGGTTGTCAGTTTAGTGATATGCTTTGTTTCGTTATGTTTCGTTATGCTTCTTTATAGCCTTTTTTAGATGTTGGGTTGATAATTGCTAATATTAATCCGAGTACTGCTACGATACAGATGACAACGTATGCGACGCGTACGCCATGCACTAATCCTTCTATTCCATATTCATGTGGGTTTAAGATTGCTGTGTTCATAACTGTTACTAATATTGCTGAACCCATTGCTGCACCGACTTGTCTCATTGTATTATTCATCGATGTTCCATGTGGTACTAATTCACGTGATAAATTGTTTAATGCTGCTGTTGTTAAAGGATTGAAGACCATTGCATTTGCTGCGAGTGAAATGGCAAAGAATATTGTGACATAAGCGAATGATGTATGTGCATCGAGTTGTGTGAAAGCAAATGATGTAATCACAACAATTGAAACGCCTATGATGGATAATAACTTACCACCGTATTTATCGAATATTTTACCTGTGAATGGTGAAAGTAGACCTGTTATAATCCCACCTGGCATGAGTGCTAATCCTGACATCAATGGTGAATAACCGTGTAGATTCTGTAAGTAGAATGACAGTACTGTTTGACTTCCTATAAATGAAACAAAGACGATACAGACGATAATCATATTGATCGTAAAGGATTTATAGGTGAAGACGCGTATGTTAAGAAACGGCTCAGTCATGCTTAATTGTTTCACGATAAACATTGTTAAGATGAGAATACCTGCAATGATCATTGAATAAACTAATGGATGATGCCAGCCTAAATTACCCGCTTCGCTAAAGCCAAATAACAATGCCGCAAAGCCTAATGTAGACAGTGTGACAGATAGTTTATTAAGCTTCGGTTTCGTAACATCTGTTACATTCTTCACGAATTTCAACGCAAATAATAAGTCTATAATGACTACGATTAATAAAATATAAAATATCACTTTCCAACTGTAGTGAGAAACGATCCAACCTGACAATGTTGGGCCAATTGCTGGTGCGAAGCTGACAACTAATCCAAACATCCCCATAGCTTGCCCTCTTTTATCAGCTGGATAAACAAGAAATAGGACTGTCTGCATTAAAGGCATCATAATCCCAGCACCCATTGCTTGAACTGCACGTCCTACGAGTATGACACTGAATTGATCTGTTATAACACAAATAATAGAACCTACTATAAAGAATGTTAAAGCTGCAAAGTATAACGTTCTTGTCGTAAATCGCTGTGTTAAATATGCGGTAATGGGAATCATGATTCCATTCACTAACATAAATATAGACGTCAGCCATTGTACTGTACTGCTCGTTAAATGCATTTCTTTCATAATACTTGGTAAGGCTGTAGTCATGAGTGTCTGGTTCAAAATGGCCACAAATGACCCTACCATCAAAATCGTAATAAGCAAAGTCTTATCCCGGTGTTTCAACTCTTCCACGACGACATCTCCTCGAAATCTTTCTCTAATATCATCATGTTATACAAAGGCACATGAGAAAGTCAAAATGCATGCTTTACAGATTAAATTGTTTAAATGTTATGACAAGTAATCTGAATTAAAATGAGTAAATATCCTTTTGTATAAGTTGAACTTTTATGGTAATATCATCATGGATAAATATTTAATAAATTAATAAATAAGAAGGTTAAAATATATTATGAAAGAAAATTTTTGGAGTGAATTGCCACGTCCATTTTTTATTTTGGCACCTATGGAAGACGTTACGGATATCGTCTTTCGTCACGTAGTCAGTGAAGCAGCGAGACCAGATGTCTTTTTCACTGAGTTTACAAATACGGAAAGTTTTTGTCACCCTGAAGGTATACACAGTGTTCGCGGACGCTTAACATTCAGTGAGGATGAACAACCTATCGTCGCACATATATGGGGCGATAAGCCAGATCATTTCCGAGAAATGAGTATCGGAATGGCAGAAATGGGCTTTCAAGGTATTGATTTGAATATGGGCTGTCCTGTAGCAAACGTTGCAGGCAAAGGTAAAGGTTCTGGCTTAATTTTAAGACCTGAACGTGCAGCTGAAATTATTCAAGCAGCAAAAGCTGGTGGTCTACCGGTAAGTGTTAAGACACGCCTTGGATATTATGACATTGAAGAATGGAGAGATTGGTTAAAGCACGTCTTCGAACAAGATATCGCAAACTTATCTATTCACCTTCGTACGCGTAAAGAAATGAGTAAAGTAGATGCACACTGGGAATTAATCGAGGCTATTAAGAATTTGCGTGACGAAATCGCACCTAATACATTGTTAACGATTAACGGTGATATACCTGATAGAAAGACAGGTCTTGAACTTGCTGAAAAATACGGCATAGATGGTGTTATGATCGGTAGAGGTATTTTCAATAATCCATTTGCATTTGAGAAAGAGCCTCGTGAGCATACAAGTAAAGAACTACTAGACCTACTCAGATTACATCTCACATTATTCGATAAATACGCAACAAGTGAAACAAGACAATTCAAAAGCTTACGTAGATTCTTCAAAATATACGTACGTAGCATGAGAGGCGCTAGCGAATTAAGACATCAATTAATGAGTACAGAAACAACAAACGAAGTACGCGCATTATTAGATGAATTCGAAGCCCAAATGGAAGACACCGTAGAATCTTAAAGTTAATAAATAAATCATCCCCTGTTAACGTTGGAGTTAGTAGGGGATTTTTTGTGTTAGTTAAAGTGGGATTGTCGGCTGAGTTAGTTACAAAACTCAACAGAAGTGTTACTAACGATGCCCTTAAAACAAAAAAGTGCCCATCATATGGACACTTTATCTTACGTTATTACATTGTGCTTGTATCTATTACGAAACGATATTTAACGTCTGATGATAAGACTCTTTCATATGCTTCGTCTATTTGATCTGCTGAAATCAGTTCGATTTGTGGTCTAATGTTATGTTCTGAACAGAAGTCTAACATTTCTTGTGTTTCTCTTATACCACCAATTGCTGAACCTGCAAATGATCTACGGTGACCTATTAAGTTTGCTACACGTAATGATACGGGTTCTGCTGGTGCACCTACGTTAACAATCGTACCGTCTAATCTTAATAGTTTAAGGTAAGCATCTATTGGTAAATTAGCACTTACGGTATTAATAATTAAATCAAATGAGTTAGCAAGTTCTTCAAATGTTGACTCATCAGTTGTTGCATAATAATGAGAAGCGCCTAATTTTAAGCCATCTTCTTTTTTATTTAATGTACGTGATAATACTGTTACGTCAGCGCCCATTGCAT
>ERZ1023497.27-NODE-27-length-81683-cov-69.868403_pt1 | contig 81683 bp, 68 predicted proteins | sample MGYA00380543_ERZ1023497 | MGnify/ENA primary metagenome ERZ1023497 (study PRJEB33173, sample SAMEA4830384) | metagenome | study: EMG produced TPA metagenomics assembly of the PRJEB25223 data set... | reverse complement strand
AAATAGGCTCCATAATATCTATAGTGGATTTACCCACTACAAATATTATAGAGCCATTTTTTGTATGCAGTCGATCCTTATAGGGAGAGCTTCCTATTTTCAAGGTAAAAATAAAAAGCCCTATAATAAGGGCCAATTGTATTTAGGAGACTAAACTTCAAATTCATAGAGTGCTGTAGAGAGATAACGTTCACCGTTATCTGGTGCTAGAGCAAGGACTTTTTTACCTGTACCTAATTTTTTGGCAACCTCGATGGCTCCGTAGATAGCTGCAGCTGAGGAAATCCCTACAAGGAAGCCTTCTTTTCCACCAATTTCACGTCCGAGTGCAAGAGCATCATCTGATGTTACACGAACGATACCATCATAGGCTTTAGTATCAAGTGTATCAGGAATAAATCCAGCTGAGATACCTTGAATTTTGTGAGGACCAGGTTTTTCACCAGATAGAATAGCAGATTCATCAGCTTCCACTGCATAAACTTGAATGTTAGAATTTTCTGATTTGAGTGCATGAGAAACACCAGAAATCGTTCCACCGGTACCTACTCCAGCAACAAAGGCATCTAATCCATCTTTACCGAAAGCAGCTAGTATCTCAGCTCCTGTTGTTCTTTCGTGTACTTCTGGATTAGCTGGATTGTCAAATTGAAGAGGAAGGAAACCATCACGTTCAGCAGCGATTTCTTGAGCCTTAGCAATAGCACCTTTCATTCCCTCGCTACCAGGAGTTAGGACGAGTTCAGCACCATAAGCTTGGATAATTTTACGTCGTTCTACACTCATAGTTTCAGGCATAACGATGACGACTTTATACCCTTTAGCAGCACCTACCCATGAAAGTCCAATACCAGTGTTTCCACTTGTTGCTTCAACAATAGTAGAACCAGGTTTCAGAATACCATCTTGTTCAGCTTTTTCAATCATGCTAAGGGCAATACGGTCTTTTACAGATGAACCAGGATTAAATGCTTCAAGCTTTATATAGACGTCTGCAGCACCTTCTGGCACGATGTTGTTAAGTTTAACAATCGGTGTTTGACCGATTAATTCAGTAATGTTGTTATAAATAGACATATGAATACCTCTTTGTATAAGATATCTTTAGTATAACGCTATCTATACCATTTGTAAAATATAGAAATCCTATCGAAGCGATAGGATTTCTATATATCATAGATCAAAGTCATTAATTTTCAAGTGATTGCGTTCAGCTAATTCTAGTAAATAGGTGTGAAGGAAAACGATATCAGGTTTCGTTTGAATTGCTTCATTTTCTAGTATATTTTGGTACGCATCTTTTTATTTTGCTCGCTAAAGTAGTTGTGAGAATGTCAACGAAACGCTGTATTATTCATTGTTTACACTAAGTTTACAGGAACTTCAACCTCTCGTAAACCTTGGTCAGTTAAAGTGACTTTTCCATTAAAAAACTCCACAAGTGCAGCTTTAATAGTTTCTTTTTCTTCTTTATCAACATAAATCATCGTATCGACTTGATCTGTAAAGTTTGTATCCAGCTCCATGAGATCATGTTCTTTAAGGAAGTTACTGTACTCTTGGTACTGAGCATAAGACATTTGAATAGCAATGCCAGCTTGTTCTTTTATTTCAATAATACCAATTTCTTTGACAGCTAAGGCGACACTGCCGGCGTAAGCACGAATTAGTCCTCCAGCGCCTAGTTTAATACCACCAAAGTAGCGTGTCACGACCACACAGACATTGGTGAGATTGTGATTTTCTAGTACCCCAAGCATGGGAACACCAGCAGTACCACTAGGCTCACCATCATCACTTGTACGTTTAATTTCACTACGTTCTCCAATAATAAAGGCAGAGCAGTTATGTGTCGCTTTGTAGTGTTCTTTTTTGATGGCAGTAATGAAGTCACGAGCCTCTTCTTCGCTATAAACACGCTTGGCATGGCAGATAAAGCGAGATTTTTTGATTTCTTCTTGGACTTGGCCGTCCTCTTTAATTGTCCTAAATTCCATGATTTAATTGTACTAAAAAATCATCTAAAGTGCTAGTTTTTACGAATAAAGAAGTATGAAAGTAAATTTAGATTATCTCGGTCGTTTATTTACTGAGAATGAATTAACAGAAGAAGAACGTCAGTTGGCGGAGAAACTTCCAGCAATGAGAAAGGAGAAGGGGAAACTTTTCTGTCAACGTTGTAATAGTACTATTCTAGAAGAATGGTATTTGCCCATCGGTGCTTACTATTGTCGAGAGTGCTTGCTGATGAAGCGAGTCAGAAGTGATCAAACTTTATACTATTTTCCGCAGGAGGATTTTCCAAAGCAAGATGTTCTCAAATGGCGCGGCCAATTAACTCCTTTTCAAGAGAAGGTGTCAGAGGGATTGCTTCAAGCAGTAGACAAGCAAAAGCCAACCTTAGTTCATGCGGTAACAGGAGCTGGAAAGACAGAAATGATTTATCAAGTAGTGGCTAAAGTGATCAATGCGGGTGGTGCAGTGTGTTTGGCTAGTCCTCGCATAGATGTTTGTTTGGAGCTGTACAAGCGCCTGCAACAGGATTTTTCTTGCGGAATAGCTTTGCTACATGGAGAATCGGAACCTTATTTTCGAACACCACTAGTTGTTGCAACAACCCATCAGTTATTGAAGTTTTATCAAGCTTTTGATTTGCTGATAGTGGATGAAGTAGATGCTTTTCCTTATGTTGATAATCCCATGCTTTACCACGCTGTCAAGAATAGTGTAAAGGAGAATGGATTGAGAATCTTTTTAACAGCGACTTCGACCAATGAGTTAGATAAAAAGGTCCGTTTAGGAGAACTAAAAAGACTGAATTTACCGAGACGGTTTCATGGAAATCCGTTGATTATTCCAAAACCAATTTGGTTATCGGATTTTAATCGCTACTTAGACAAGAATCGTTTGTCACCAAAGTTAAAGTCCTATATTGAGAAGCAGAGAAAGACAGCTTATCCGTTACTCATTTTTGCTTCAGAAATTAAGAAAGGGGAGCAGTTAGCAGAAATCTTACAGGAGCAATTTCCAAATGAGAAAATTGGCTTTGTATCTTCTGTAACAGAGGATCGATTAGAGCAAGTACAAGCTTTTCGAGATGGAGAACTGACAATACTTATCAGTACGACAATCTTGGAGCGTGGAGTTACCTTCCCTTGTGTGGATGTTTTCGTAGTAGAGGCCAATCATCGTTTGTTTACCAAGTCTAGTTTGATTCAGATTGGTGGACGAGTTGGACGAAGCATGGATAGACCGACAGGAGATTTGCTTTTCTTCCATGATGGGTTAAATGCTTCAATCAAGAAGGCGATTAAGGAAATTCAGATGATGAATAAGGAGGCTGGTCTATGAAGTGCTTGTTATGTGGGCAGACTATGAAGACTGTTTTAACTTTTAGTAGTCTCTTACTTCTGAGGAATGATGACTCTTGTCTTTGTTCAGACTGTGATTCTACTTTTGAAAGAATTGGGGAAGAGAACTGTCCAAATTGTATGAAAACAGAGTTGTCAACAAAGTGTCAAGATTGTCAACTTTGGTGTAAAGAAGGAGTTGAAGTCAGTCATAGAGCGATTTTTACTTACAATCAAGCTATGAAGGATTTTTTCAGTCGGTATAAGTTTGATGGAGACTTCCTGTTAAGAAAAGTTTTCGCTTCATTTTTAAGTGAGGAGTTGAAAAAGTACAAAGAGTATCAATTTGTTGTAATTCCCCTAAGTCCTGATAGATATGCTAACAGAGGATTTAATCAGGTTGAGGGCTTGGTAGAGGCAGCAGGCTTTGAGTATCTAGATTTATTAGAGAAAAGAGAAGAGAGAGCCAGTTCTTCTAAAAATCGTTCAGAGCGCTTGGGGACAGAACTTCCTTTCTTTATTAAAAGTGGAGTCACTATTCCTAAAAAAATCTTACTTATAGATGATATCTATACTACAGGAGCAACTATAAATCGTGTTAAGAAACTGTTGGAAGAAGCTGGTGCTAAGGATGTAAAAACATTTTCCCTTGTAAGATGAGGAAAAAATTTGCAAAAATAGAATGAAAGCGTTATAATAAAATCATAAAAACAAAAATGTTTAGAAAGAAGGTACTCATATGATTAAATATAGTATCCGTGGTGAAAACCTAGAAGTAACAGAAGCAATTCGTGATTATGTAGTTTCTAAACTCGAAAAGATCGAAAAGTACTTCCAACCAGAACAAGAGTTGGATGCCCGAATTAACTTAAAAGTTTATCGTGAAAAAACGGCTAAAGTGGAAGTAACGATTCCGCTTGGATCTATTACTCTCCGCGCAGAAGATGTATCTCAAGATATGTATGGTTCAATTGACCTTGTAACTGATAAAATTGAACGTCAGATTCGTAAAAATAAAACAAAAATCGAGCGTAAAAATAAAAATAAGGTAGCAACTGGTCAATTATTTACAGATGCTTTGGTGGAAGATTCAAATGTTGTCCAGTCTAAAGTTGTTCGTTCAAAACAAATTGATTTAAAACCAATGGATTTGGAAGAAGCAATTCTACAAATGGATTTATTGGGGCATGATTTCTTTATCTATGTGGATGTTGAAGATCAGACAACCAATGTGATTTATCGTCGTGAGGATGGCGAAATTGGTTTGTTAGAGGTTAAAGAATCTTAATTTCAATATGTGTAAAGGTAGGTTTACTGAATTGTAAACTACCTTTTTCTTATAATTGATAGAATTACTGATTACACTTTTAAAAAGTCGCTTTTTGAGGGGTATTATGGTATAATGGGTGCCAAGAGGTTTTGAATGAAAAAATTTTATGTAAGTCCAATTTTTCCTATTCTAGTAGGATTGATTGCGTTTGGAGTCTTATCCACTTTCATTATTTTTGTTAATAATAATCTGTTGACGGTTTTAATTTTGTTTCTTTTTGTAGGAGGCTATGTTTTTTTATTTAAGAAACTGAGAGTGCATTATACAAGGAGTGATGTAGAACAGATACAGTATGTAAACCACCAAGCGGAAGAAAGTTTGACATCTCTATTGGAACAAATGCCTGTAGGTGTTATGAAATTGAATTTATCTTCTGGAGAGGTTGAGTGGTTTAATCCCTATGCTGAATTGATTTTGACCAAGGAAGATGGTGACTTTGATTTAGAAGCTGTTCAAACGATTATCAAGGCTTCAGTAGGAAATCCGTCTACTTATGCCAAGCTTGGTGAGAAGCGTTATGCTGTTCATATGGATGCTTCTTCCGGTGTTTTGTATTTTGTAGATGTATCCAGGGAACAAGCCATAACAGATGAATTGGTAACAAGTAGACCAGTGATTGGGATTGTCTCTGTGGATAATTATGATGATTTGGAGGATGCAACTTCTGAGTCAGATATTAGTCAAATCAATAGTTTTGTAGCTAATTTTATATCAGAGTTTTCAGAAAAATACATGATGTTTTCTCGTCGGGTAAGTATGGATCGATTTTATCTATTTACTGACTACACGGTGCTTGAGGGCTTGATGAATGATAAATTTTCTGTTATTGATGCTTTCAGAGAAGAGTCGAAACAGAGACAGTTGCCCTTGACCTTAAGTATGGGATTTTCTTATGGCGATGGAAATCATGATGAGATAGGGAAAGTTGCTTTGCTCAATTTGAACTTGGCTGAAGTACGTGGTGGCGACCAGGTGGTTGTTAAGGAAAACGACGAAACGAAAAATCCAGTTTATTTTGGTGGTGGGTCTGCTGCTTCAATCAAGCGTACACGGACTCGTACGCGCGCTATGATGACAGCTATTTCAGATAAGATTCGGAGTGTAGATCAGGTTTTTGTAGTCGGTCACAAAAATTTAGACATGGATGCTTTGGGCTCTGCTGTAGGTATGCAGTTGTTCGCCAGCAATGTGATTGAAAATAGCTATGCTCTTTATGATGAAGAACAAATGTCTCCAGATATTGAACGAGCTGTTTCATTCATAGAAAAAGAAGGAGTTACGAAGTTGTTGTCTGTTAAGGATGCAATGGGGATGGTGACCAATCGTTCTTTGTTGATTCTTGTAGACCATTCAAAGACAGCCTTAACATTATCAAAAGAATTTTATGATTTATTTACCCAAACCATTGTTATTGACCACCATAGAAGGGATCAGGATTTTCCAGATAATGCGGTTATTACTTATATCGAAAGTGGTGCAAGTAGTGCCAGTGAGTTGGTAACGGAATTGATTCAGTTCCAGAATTCTAAGAAAAATCGTTTGAGCCGTATGCAAGCAAGTGTTTTGATGGCTGGTATGATGTTGGATACTAAAAATTTCACCTCGCGAGTAACTAGTCGGACATTTGATGTTGCTAGCTATCTCAGAACGCGCGGAAGTGATAGTATTGCTATCCAGGAAATCGCTGCGACAGATTTTGAAGAATATCGTGAGGTCAATGAACTTATTTTACAGGGGTGTAAATTAGGTTCAGATGTACTAATAGCAGAGGCTAAGGACACGAAATGCTATGATACAGTTGTTATTAGTAAGGCAGCAGATGCCATGTTAGCCATGTCAGGTATTGAAGCGAGTTTTGTTCTTGCGAAGAATACACAAGGATTTATCTCTATCTCAGCTCGAAGTCGTAGTAAACTGAATGTACAACGGATTATGGAAGAGTTAGGCGGTGGAGGCCACTTTAATTTGGCAGCAGCTCAAATTAAAGATGTAACCTTGTCAGAAGCAGGTGAAAAACTGACAGAAATTGTATTAAATGAAATAAAGGAAAAGGAGAAAGAAGAATGAAAGTAATCTTTTTAGCAGATGTTAAAGGAAAAGGTAAAAAAGGCGAAATTAAGGAAGTACCAACAGGGTATGCGCAAAACTTTCTTATCAAAAAGAATCTAGCCAAAGAAGCGACTGCTCAAGCTGTAGGTGAACTTCGTGGTAAACAAAAATCGGAAGAAAAAGCTCACGCTGAGATGATTGCAGAAGGAAAAGCAATTAAAGCACAACTTGAAGCAGAAGAAACTGTTGTAGAATTTGTTGAAAAAGTTGGTCCAGATGGTCGTACCTTTGGTTCTATTACCAATAAGAAGATTGCAGAAGAATTGCAAAAGCAATTTGGAATTAAGATTGATAAACGTCATATTCAAGTACAAGCTCCGATTCGAGCGGTTGGTTTGATTGATGTGCCAGTGAAAATCTATCAAGATATCACAAGTGTAATCAATCTTCGTGTGAAAGAAGGATAAGTTTACACTTTCTTGACAAGATTGTAAAAGAAGGGAAGTCTGATGGCAGAAGTAGAAGAGTTACGAGTACAACCTCAAGATATCTTAGCTGAGCAATCCGTTTTAGGGGCTATCTTTATTGATGAGAGTAAACTTGTTTTTGTGCGAGAATACATTGAGTCTCGGGACTTTTTTAAGTATGCCCATCGTTTGATTTTCCAAGCCATGGTCGATTTATCCGATCGTGGTGATGCCATAGATGCAACAACGGTTCGTACTATCCTTGATAATCAAGGTGATTTACAGAATATTGGTGGCTTGTCTTACTTGGTTGAGATTGTTAATTCTGTGCCAACTTCTGCTAATGCGGAGTATTATGCTAAGATTGTTGCAGAAAAAGCAATGCTACGTCGTTTAATTGTCAAGTTGACAGAGTCTGTCAACCAAGCTTACGAAGCGTCACAACCAGCTGATGAAATTATTGCTCAGGCAGAAAAAGGGTTGATTGATGTCAGTGAAAATGCAAATCGAAGCGGGTTTAAGAACATTCGAGATGTGTTGAATCTCAACTTTGGAAATCTGGAAGCTCGCTCGCAACAAACGACCGATATTACAGGTATTGCGACAGGTTATCGTGATTTGGATCATATGACAACAGGACTTCATGAGGAGGAGTTGATTATCTTAGCAGCTCGTCCAGCAGTTGGTAAGACAGCATTTGCCTTGAATATCGCTCAGAATATTGGGACTAAGTTGGACAAAACGGTTGCTATTTTTTCACTCGAAATGGGTGCGGAAAGCTTGGTAGATCGTATGTTAGCTGCAGAAGGCTTAGTGGAGTCACATTCTATCCGTACAGGGCAATTGACAGATGAGGAGTGGCAAAAATATACTATTGCTCAGGGTAATCTAGCTAACGCCAGTATCTATATCGATGATACGCCAGGTATTCGGATTACAGAGATTCGTTCTCGTTCTCGTAAATTGGCTCAAGAAACTGGAAATCTTGGTTTGATTTTGATAGACTATTTGCAACTTATCACGGGAACTGGTCGAGAAAATCGTCAACAAGAAGTTTCTGAAATTTCTCGTCAGTTGAAAATACTAGCCAAGGAATTGAAGGTTCCAGTAATCGCTCTGAGTCAGCTTTCTCGTGGTGTAGAACAACGTCAGGACAAGAGACCGGTCTTGTCTGATATTCGTGAATCTGGGTCTATTGAGCAGGACGCTGATATCGTAGCTTTTCTCTATCGCGATGACTACTATGAACGTGGTGGTGAAGAAGAGGAGGGTATCCCAAATAATAAGGTGGAAGTTATTATCGAGAAAAACCGTAGTGGAGCTCGTGGAACAGTGGAATTGATTTTCCAAAAAGAATACAATAAATTTTCAAGTATCTCAAAGAGGGAGGCATAAGATGTCAGATGCATTTACAGATGTAGCCAAGATGAAAAAAATCAAAGAAGAAATCAAGGCACATGAGGGACAAGTCGTAGAAATGACTTTGGAGAATGGTCGTAAGCGCCAAAAAAATAGATTGGGTAAGCTAATTGAAGTTTATCCATCTCTATTTATTGTGGAGTTTGGGGATGTGGAAGGAGATAAACAAGTTAATGTTTACGTTGAATCCTTTACTTACTCAGATATTCTTACAGAAAAGAATTTGATTCATTATCTTGACTAAAGTGAGAAATTTTCTCACTTTTTCTTTTTTCTCCGAATAATTTAGGTGAAGGCAATCATCGCTTTATATTATTTTTCAAGGAGGAAGAATGAAAATTTTACCGTTTATAGCAAGAGGGACAAGTTATTACTTGAAGATGTCAGTTAAAAAGCTTGTTCCTTTTTTAGTAGTAGGATTGATGCTAGCAGCTGGTGATAGTGTCTATGCCTATTCCGGAGGAAATGGATCGATTGCGCGTGGGGATGATTATCCTGCTTATTATAAAAATGGGAGCCAGGAGATTGATAAGTGGCGCATGTATTCTCGTCAGTGTACTTCTTTTGTAGCCTTTCGTTTGAGTAATGTCAATGGTTTTGAAATTCCGGCAGCTTATGGAAATGCGAATGAATGGGGACATCGTGCTCGTCGGGAAGGTTATCGTGTAGATAATACACCGACGATTGGTTCCATTACTTGGTCTACTGCAGGAACTTATGGTCATGTTGCCTGGGTGTCAAATGTAATGGGAGATCAGATTGAGATTGAGGAATATAACTATGGTTATACAGAATCCTATAATAAACGAGTTATAAAAGCAAACACGATGACAGGATTTATTCATTTTAAAGATTTGGATGGCGGCAGTGTTGGGAATAGTCAATCCTCAGCTTCAACAGGCGGAACTCATTATTTTAAGACCAAGTCTGCTATCAAAACTGAACCCCTAGTTAGTGCAACTGTGATTGATTACTATTATCCTGGGGAGAAGGTTCATTATGATCAGATACTTGAAAAAGACGGCTATAAGTGGTTGAGTTATACTGCCTATAATGGAAGCTATCGTTATGTTCAATTGGAGGCTGTGAATAAAAATCCTCTAGGTCATTCTGTTCTTTCTTCAACAGGTGGAACTCATTATTTTAAGACCAAGTCTGCTATCAAAACTGAACCCCTAGTTAGTGCAACTGTGATTGATTACTATTATCCTGGGGAGAAGGTTCATTATGATCAGATACTTGAAAAAGACGGCTACAAGTGGTTGAGTTATACGGCTTATAACGGAAGTCGTCGCTATATACAGCTAGAGGGAGTGACTTCTTCACAAAATTATCAGAATCAATCAGGAAATATCTCTAGCTATGGATCCAATAATAGTTCAACTGTCGGTTGGAAGAAAATAAATGGTAGTTGGTATCATTTCAAATCAAATGGTTCTAAATCAACAGGATGGCTGAAAGACGGTTCTAGCTGGTATTATTTGAAATTATCTGGTGAAATGCAGACAGGATGGTTAAAGGAGAATGGCTCGTGGTATTATCTGGGTAGTTCAGGGGCAATGAAAACAGGCTGGTACCAGGTCTCTGGTAAGTGGTATTATTCTTACTCTTCAGGCGCCTTAGCTGTTAATACGACGGTGGATGGCTACAGAGTAAACAGTGATGGAGAACGAGTATAGAAAATTGGAGTAGGAGAAATTTCCTGCTCTTTTCTGTAAGCAGTTTCCTTGACATTTTTCTTATTTTGCGCTATCATATATACATATAATATATGGGAGTCTGTGTACAGTCTGAGAGGAAGTGTTAAACTTCGACCGCACCTGATCTGGGTAATGCCAGCGGAGGGAACGATACTTAGTCTAATTTTGCACCTTTTCCATGTATGGTAAAGGTTTTTCTTTTTTTAAAAAGGAAAACGAGAAGAGGAGGTTCTTATGAAAGCAAGCATTGCCTTGCAAGTTTTACCCCTAGTACAGGGGATTGATCGGATAGCTGTTATTGATCAGGTCATTGCTTATCTGCAAACTCAAGAAGTGACGATGGTAGTGACACCATTTGAAACGGTCTTGGAAGGGGAGTTTGATGAGCTTATGCGCATTCTAAAAGAAGCGCTGGAAGTGGCAGGGCAGGAGGCAGACAATGTCTTTGCCAATGTCAAAATAAATGTAGGAGAGATTTTAAGTATTGATGAGAAACTTGAGAAGTATACTGAGACGACACATTAGTCTATTGGGCTTTCTCGGAGTATTGTCAATCTGGCAGTTAGCAGGTTTTCTTAAACTTCTCCCCAAGTTTATCCTGCCGACACCTCTTGAAATTCTCCAGCCCTTTGTTCGTGACAGAGAATTTCTCTGGCACCATAGCTGGGCGACCTTGAGAGTGGCTTTACTGGGGCTGATTTTGGGAGTTTTGATTGCCTGTCTTATGGCTGTGCTCATGGATAGTTTGACTTGGCTCAATGACCTGATTTACCCTATGATGGTGGTCATTCAGACCATTCCGACCATTGCCATAGCTCCTATCCTGGTCTTGTGGCTAGGTTATGGGATTTTGCCCAAGATTGTCTTGATTATCTTAACAACAACCTTTCCCATCATCGTTAGTATTTTGGACGGTTTTAGGCATTGTGACAAGGATATGCTGACTTTGTTTAGTCTGATGCGAGCAAACCCTTGGCAAATCCTGTGGCATTTTAAAATCCCGGTTAGCCTGCCTTACTTTTATGCAGGTCTGAGGGTCAGTGTCTCCTACGCCTTTATCACAACTGTGGTATCTGAGTGGTTGGGAGGTTTTGAAGGTCTTGGTGTTTATATGATTCAGTCTAAAAAACTGTTTCAGTATGATACCATGTTTGCCATTATTATTCTGGTGTCGATTATCAGTCTTTTGGGTATGAAGCTGGTCGATATCAGTGAAAAATATGTGATTAAATGGAAACGTACTTAAAATAGAGCGTTTTTGAAAAAGAAAAGAGGAAATCAAAATGAAGAAAACATGGAAAGTGTTTTTAACGCTTGTAACAGCTCTTGTAGCTGTTGTGCTTGTGGCCTGTGGTCAAGGAACTGCTTCTAAAGACAACAAAGAGGCAGAACTTAAGAAGGTTGACTTTATCCTAGACTGGACACCAAATACCAACCACACAGGGCTTTATGTTGCCAAGGAAAAAGGTTATTTCAAAGAAGCTGGAGTGGATGTTGATTTGAAATTGCCACCAGAAGAAAGTTCTTCTGACTTGGTTATCAACGGAAAGGCACCATTTGCAGTGTATTTCCAAGACTACATGGCTAAGAAATTGGAAAAAGGAGCAGGAATCACTGCCGTTGCAGCTATTGTTGAACACAATACATCAGGAATCATCTCTCGTAAATCTGATAATGTAAGCAGTCCAAAAGACTTGGTTGGTAAGAAATATGGGACATGGAATGACCCAACTGAACTTGCTATGTTGAAAACCTTGGTAGAATCTCAAGGTGGAGACTTTGAGAAGGTTGAAAAAGTACCAAATAACGACTCAAACTCAATCACACCGATTGCCAATGGCGTCTTTGATACTGCTTGGATTTACTACGGTTGGGATGGTATCCTTGCTAAATCTCAAGGTGTAGATGCTAACTTCATGTACTTGAAAGACTATGTCAAGGAGTTTGACTACTATTCACCAGTTATCATCGCAAACAACGACTATCTGAAAGATAACAAAGAAGAAGCTCGCAAAGTCATCCAAGCCATCAAAAAAGGCTACCAATATGCCATGGAACATCCAGAAGAAGCTGCAGATATTCTCATCAAGAATGCACCTGAACTCAAGGAAAAACGTGACTTTGTCATCGAATCTCAAAAATACTTGTCAAAAGAATACGCAAGCGACAAGGAAAAATGGGGTCAATTTGACGCAGCTCGCTGGAATGCTTTCTATAAATGGGATAAAGAAAATGGTATCCTTAAAGAAGACTTGACAGACAAAGGCTTCACCAACGAATTTGTGAAATAATGACAGAAATTAGACTAGAGCACGTCAGTTATGCCTATGGTCAGGAGAGGATTTTAGAGGATATCAACCTACAGGTGACTTCAGGCGAAGTGGTTTCCATCCTAGGCCCAAGTGGTGTTGGAAAGACCACCCTCTTTAATCTAATCGCTGGGATTTTAGAAGTTCAGTCAGGGAGAATTGTCCTTGATGGTGAAGAAAATCCCAAGGGGCGCGTGAGTTATATGTTGCAAAAGGATCTGCTCTTGGAGCACAAGACGGTGCTTGGAAATATCATTCTGCCCCTCTTGATTCAAAAGGTGGATAAGGCAGAAGCTATTTCCCGCGCGGATAAAATTCTTGCGACCTTCCAGCTGACAGCTGTAAGAGACAAGTATCCTCATGAACTTAGCGGTGGGATGCGCCAGCGTGTAGCCTTACTCCGGACCTACCTTTTTGGGCACAAGCTCTTTCTCTTAGATGAGGCCTTTAGCGCCTTGGATGAGATGACAAAGATGGAACTCCACGCTTGGTATCTTGAGATTCACAAGCAGTTGCAGCTAACAACCTTGATCATCACGCATAGTATTGAGGAGGCCCTCAATCTCAGCGACCGCATCTATATCTTGAAAAATCGCCCTGGGCAGATTGTTTCAGAAATTAAACTAGATTGGTCTGAAGATGAGGACAAGGAAGTCCAAAAGATTGCCTACAAACGTCAAATCTTGGCAGAATTAGGCTTAGATAAGTAGAAAAATAGGGAGTTGGTGAAGATTATCCTTTACCAGCGCCCTTTTTCTTTTAAAAATGAGAAAATTTCGGTATAATAGTCAAACAAGGTCAAGGTTTAAAGAGAGAGGTGGGTTTGTTATGAGATTTAAAAATACATCGGATCATATTGAGGCCTACATCAAGGCGATTTTAGATCAATCTGGTATCGTGGAGTTGCAACGGAGTCAGTTGGCAGATACCTTTCAGGTTGTTCCTAGTCAGATTAACTACGTGATCAAGACACGCTTTACGGAAAGTAGAGGCTACTTGGTTGAAAGTAAGCGTGGTGGTGGAGGCTACATTCGTATAGGACGAATTGAGTTTTCTAGTCATCATGAAATGCTCCGGGAGCTGCTTTACTCGATTGGTGAGCGAGTCAGTCAAGAAATTTATGAGGATATTCTCCAGCTTTTGGTTGAGCAGGAATTGATGACCAAGCAGGAGATGAATTTGCTAGAATCAGTAGCTTTGGATCGCGTTTTAGGAGAAGAAGCTCCAGTTGTTCGAGCAAACATGCTACGTCAGATCATACAAGAGGTAGATAGAAAAGGGAAGTAAGATGAACTATTCAAAAGCATTGAATGAATGTATCGAAAGTGCCTACATGGTTGCTGGACATTTTGGAGCTCGTTATCTAGAGTCTTGGCACTTGTTGATTGCCATGTCTAATCACAGTTATAGTGTAGCAGGGGCAACTTTAAATGATTATCCGTATGAGATGGACCGTTTAGAAGAGGTGGCTTTGGAACTGACTGAAACGGACTATAGCCAGGATGAAACCTTTACGGAATTGCCGTTCTCCCGTCGTTTGCAGGTTCTTTTTGACGAAGCAGAGTATGTAGCGTCAGTGGTCCATGCTAAGGTGCTAGGGACAGAGCACGTCTTCTATGCGATTTTGCATGATGGCAATGCCTTGGCAACTCGTATCTTGGAGAGGGCTGGTTTTTCTTATGAAGACAAGAAAGATCAGGTCAAGATTGCTGCCCTTCGTCGAAATTTAGAAGAACGGGCAGGCTGGACTCGTGAAGACCTCAAGGCTTTACGCCAACGCCATCGTACAGTAGCTGACAAGCAAAATTCTATGGCCAATATGATGGGCATGCCGCAGACTCCTAGTGGTGGTCTTGAGGACTATACGCATGATTTGACAGAGCAAGCGCGTTCTGGCAAGTTAGAACCAGTCATCGGTCGGGACAAGGAAATCTCACGTATGATTCAAATTTTGAGCCGTAAGACTAAGAACAACCCTGTCTTGGTTGGGGATGCTGGTGTCGGGAAAACAGCTCTGGCCCTTGGTCTTGCCCAGCGTATTGCTAGTGGTGACGTGCCTGCGGAAATGGCTAAGATGCGCGTGTTAGAACTTGATTTGATGAATGTCGTTGCAGGGACACGCTTCCGTGGTGACTTTGAAGAACGCATGAATAATATCATCAAGGATATTGAAGAAGATGGCCAAGTCATCCTCTTTATCGATGAACTCCACACCATCATGGGTTCTGGTAGCGGGATTGATTCGACTCTGGATGCGGCCAATATCTTGAAACCAGCCTTGGCGCGTGGAACTTTGAGAACGGTTGGTGCCACTACTCAGGAAGAATATCAAAAACATATCGAAAAAGATGCGGCACTTTCTCGTCGTTTCGCTAAAGTGACGATTGAAGAACCAAGTGTGGCAGATAGTATGACTATTTTACAAGGTTTGAAGGCGACTTATGAGAAACATCACCGTGTACAAATCACAGATGAAGCGGTTGAAACAGCGGTTAAGATGGCTCATCGTTATTTAACCAGTCGTCACTTGCCAGACTCTGCTATCGACCTCTTGGACGAAGCAGCAGCAACAGTGCAAAATAAGGCAAAGCATGTAAAAGCAGACGATTCAGATTTGAGTCCAGCTGACAAGGCCCTGATGGATGGCAAGTGGAAACAGGCAGCCCAGCTAATCGCAAAAGAAGAGGAAGTACCTGTCTACAAAGACTTGGTGACAGAGTCTGATATTTTGACCACCTTGAGTCGCTTGTCAGGAATCCCAGTTCAAAAACTGACTCAAACGGATGCTAAGAAGTATTTAAATCTTGAAGCAGAACTCCATAAACGGGTTATCGGTCAAGATCAAGCTGTTTCAAGTATTAGTCGTGCCATTCGCCGTAATCAGTCAGGAATTCGCAGTCACAAGCGTCCGATCGGTTCCTTTATGTTCCTAGGACCCACAGGTGTCGGTAAGACCGAGTTGGCCAAGGCTTTGGCAGAAGTTCTCTTTGATGACGAATCAGCCCTTATCCGCTTTGATATGAGTGAGTATATGGAGAAATTCGCAGCCAGCCGTCTAAATGGAGCTCCTCCAGGCTATGTGGGTTACGAAGAAGGTGGGGAGTTGACAGAGAAGGTTCGCAATAAACCCTATTCCGTTCTCCTCTTTGATGAGGTAGAGAAGGCTCACCCAGATATCTTTAATGTTCTCTTGCAGGTTCTGGATGACGGTGTCTTGACAGATAGCAAGGGACGCAAGGTCGATTTTTCAAATACCATTATCATTATGACATCGAACCTAGGTGCGACTGCCCTTCGTGATGATAAGACTGTTGGTTTTGGGGCTAAGGATATTCGTTTTGACCAGGAAAATATGGAAAAACGCATGTTTGAAGAACTGAAAAAAGCTTATAGACCGGAATTCATCAACCGTATTGATGAGAAGATGGTCTTCCATAGCCTATCTAGTGACCATATGCAGGAAGTGGTGAAGATTATGGTCAAGCCTTTAGTGGCAAGTTTGGCTGAAAAAGGCATTGACTTGAAATTACAAGCTTCAGCTCTGAAATTGTTAGCAAATCAAGGATATGACCCAGAGATGGGAGCTCGCCCACTTCGCAGAACCCTGCAAACAGAAGTGGAGGACAAGTTGGCAGAACTTCTTCTTAAGGGAGATTTAGTGGCAGGCAGCACACTTAAGATTGGTGTCAAAGCAGGCCAGTTAAAATTTGATATTGCATAAAAGAATAAAAGTACCAGCATCTGACCATAAGTCACAGTGGAGTGAAACTCAATGAAAATCAAAGAGCAAACTAGGCAGCTAGCCGCAGGTTGCTCAAAACACTGGTTTGAGGTTGCAGATAGAGCTGACGTGGTTTGAAGAGATTTTCGAAGAGTATGAAACTAAAACCTATAGCTTCTAAACGATTCGTGGTTTTCACCATTCAACACAAAATTCATATGTTTATTACCCTCCGTCGTATTTGTCTTAGAGCGTGTGTAGTAGAAAAAGAGCAGTCTTATCTGAAATTTTTATTCTTTCAAAAGAGACCTGTTTCTTTTTTGCATGTCAAATCCGTTCTAGCTGGTATTTGAAAAATCAAACTAATATTCAATGAAAATCAAAGAGCAAACTAGGTAGCTAGCCGCAGGTTGCTCAAAACACTGTTTTGAGGTTGTAGATAGAGCTAACGTGGTTTGAAGAGATTTTCGAAGAGTATAAGCTGCAAGATGAATGATTTTCTTGTATTGACGTTGTTGTTGACAAAAAGTAGCGGATAAATGAAATCCATTCCATTATCATAGATGATAGGCTGGTAGGAAATTTTCAAATAGCATATAGGAAATAGATGTATGGAGTTCTGGTAGTAGAAAGGGAGAGAGATGAACATTTTAGTTGCAGATGACGAGGAAATGATTAGAGAAGGAATTGCAGCATTTCTGACAGAAGAGGGTTATCATGTCATTATGGCTAAGGATGGACAAGAGGTCTTGGAAAAATTTCAAGATCTCCCTATCCATCTCATGGTACTGGATTTAATGATGCCTAGGAAGAGTGGTTTTGAAGTGTTAAAAGAAATCAATCAAAAGCACGATATTCCTGTCATCGTCTTGAGTGCTCTGGGAGATGAAACTACTCAGTCACAGGTATTTGATCTCTATGCTGATGATCATGTGACAAAACCTTTTTCTTTGGTACTGCTTGTCAAGCGTATTAAGGCGCTTATCAGACGTTACTACGTCATAGAGGATCTTTGGCGATATCAGGATGTAACAGTGGATTTTACCTCTTACAAAGCACATTATAAAAATGAAGAAATTGATCTCAAACCAAAGGAATTACTGGTACTAAAGTGTTTGATTCAGCATAAAAATCAAGTTTTAAGTAGAGAGCAGATATTGGAAGAAATTTCAAAAGATGTAGCTGATTTACCTTGTGATAGGGTCGTTGATGTCTATATTCGTACTCTTCGCAAAAAATTAGCTTTAGATTGTATCGTGACTGTGAAAAATGTTGGGTATAAGATTAGCTTATGATAAAAAATCCTAAATTATTAACCAAGTCTTTTTTAAGAAGTTTTGCAATTCTAGGTGGTGTTGGTCTAGTCATTCATATAGCTATTTATTTGACCTTTCCTTTTTATTATATTCAACTGGAGGGGGAAAAGTTTAATGAGAGCGCAAGAGTGTTTACGGAGTATTTAAAGACTAAGACATCTGATGAAATTCCAAGCTTACTCCAGTCTTATTCAAAGTCCTTGACCATATCTGCTCACCTTAAAAGAGATATTGTAGATAAGCGCCTCCCTCTTGTGCATGACTTGGATATTAAAGATGGAAAGCTATCAAATTATATCGTGATGTTAGATATGTCTGTTAGTACAGCAGATGGTAAACAGGTAACCGTGCAATTTGTTCACGGGGTAGATGTCTACAAAGAAGCAAAGAATATTTTGCTTTTGTATCTCCCATATACATTTTTGGTTACAATTGCTTTTTCCTTTGTTTTTTCTTATTTTTATACTAAACGCTTGCTCAATCCTCTTTTTTACATTTCAGAAGTGACTAGTAAAATGCAAGATTTGGATGACAATATTCGTTTTGATGAAAGTAGGAAAGATGAAGTTGGTGAAGTTGGTGAAGTTGGAAAACAGATTAATGGTATGTATGAGCACTTGTTGAAGGTTATTCATGAGTTGGAAAGTCGTAATGAGCAAATTGTAAAATTGCAAAATCAAAAGGTTTCCTTTGTCCGCGGAGCATCACATGAGTTGAAAACCCCTTTAGCCAGTCTTAGAATTATCCTAGAGAATATGCAGCATAATATTGGAGATTACAAAGATCATCCAAAATATATTGCAAAGAGTATAAATAAGATTGACCAGATGAGCCACTTATTGGAAGAAGTACTGGAGTCTTCTAAATTCCAAGAGTGGACAGAGTGTCGTGAGACCTTGACTGTTAAGCCAGTTTTAGTAGATATTTTATCACGTTATCAAGAATTAGCTCATTCAATAGGTGTTACAATTGAAAATCAATTGACAGATGCTACCAGGGTCGTCATGAGTCTTAGGGCATTGGATAAGGTTTTGACAAACCTGATTAGTAATGCAATTAAATATTCAGATAAAAATGGGCGCGTAATCATATCCGAGCAAGATGGCTATCTCTCTATCAAAAATACATGTGCGCCTCTAAGTGACCAAGAACTAGAACATTTATTTGATATATTCTATCATTCTCAAATCGTGACAGATAAGGATGAAAGTTCCGGTTTGGGTCTTTACATTGTGAATAATATTTTAGAAAGCTATCAAATGGATTATAGTTTTCTCCCTTATGAACACGGTATGGAATTTAAGATTAGCTTGTAGACAGATTAGTTTTTTATTAAAGTTCATATAGGGTTAACATAAGTGTGTTATTCTTTGTGTAGATAAAAGAAAGGATACTAATATGGTATTAGCGATTATTTTAGTAACATTCCTTATTCGATTGATTTTTTTAAAGCGTTCGATAGAGAATGAGAAACGAATCCTTAGCAATGGCGGGAAAGAATTTGGAGTTGAGAATACAAAACGATTAACTATGGCTCATATTGTTTTTTATCTCTCTTGCTTGGTTGAGGCAATGGTGCACAAGACAATTTTTGATGGCATGGGCATGGTTGGTTTAGTCTTGCTTATTTTTTCTATGCTGATGTTGATGTTGGTGATTCACTTGTTGGGAGATATTTGGACAGTGAAGCTTATGCTTGTCAATAATCACAAATATGTAGATCATATCTTGTTTAGGACAGTAAAACACCCTAATTACTTTTTAAATATTCTTCCTGAGTTGATTGGCTTGACCTTGTTGAGTCATGCTTATGTGACTTTTGTTTTAGTTTTTCCAGTTTATGCAGTTATTTTGTATCGACGAATAGCTGAAGAGGAAAAGCTATTACATGAAGTTATAATCCCAAATGGAAGCATAAAGAGATAAATACAAAATTCGATTTATATACAGTTCATATTGAAGTGATATAGTAAGGTTAAAGAAAAAATATAGAAGGAAATAAACATGTTTGCATCAAAAAGCGAAAGAAAAGTACATTATTCAATTCGTAAATTTAGTATTGGAGTAGCTAGTGTAGTAGTTGCTAGTCTTGTTATGGGAAGTGTGGTTCATGCGACAGAGAACGAGGGAAGTACCCAAGTAGTCACTTCTTCTAATATGGCAAAGACAGAATATAGGAAAGCTGCTGAACAAGTCGATGAATATATAAACAAAATGATCCGATTAGATAAAAGAAAACATACCCAAAATCGCGCCTTAATCATAAAGTTGAGCGCAATTAAAACGGAGTATTTGCGTGAATTAAATGTTTTAAAAGAGAAGTCTAAGTTGCCGTCAAAAATAAAAGCAAAGTTAGAAGTAGCTTTTGATCAGTTTAAAAAAGATACATTGAAACCAGGAGAAAAGGTAGCAGAAGCTGAGAAGAAAGTTGCAGAAGCTAAGAAAAAAGCCGAGGATCAAAAAGAAGAAGATCGCCGTAACTACCCAACCAATACTTACAAAACGCTTGAACTTGAAATTGCTGAGTCCGATGTGAAAGTTAAAGAAGCGGAGCTTGAACTAGTAAACGAGGAAGCTAAACCTGGAAACGAGGAAAAAATTAAGAAAGCAAAAGCGAAAGTTGAGAGTGAAAAAGCAGAGGCTATAAGGTTAGAAGAAATCAAGACAGATCGTGAAGAAGCTGAGACTACAAGGTTAGAAAACATCAAGACAGATCGTAAAAAAGCAGAAGAAGAAGCTAAAGTTAAAGCTAAACCAAAGAAGCGGACAAAACGAGGAGCTCTTGGAGAGCCAGCAACACCTGATAAAAAAGAAAATGATGCGAAGTCTTCAGATTCTAGCGTAGGTGAAGAAACTCTTCCAAGCCCATCCCTGAAACCAGGAAAAAAGGTAGCAGAAGCTGAGAAGAAGGTTGAAGAAGCTGAGAAAAAAGCCAAGGATCAAAAAGAAGAAGATCGCCGTAATTACCCAACCATTACTTACAAAACGCTTGAACTTGACATTGCTGAGTCCGATGTGGAAGTTAAAAAAGCGGAGCTTGAACTAGTAAAAGAGGAAGCTAAGGAATCTCGAGACAAGGAAAAAATTAAGCAAGCAAAAGCGGAAGTTGAGAGTAAAAAAGCTGAGGCTACAAGGTTAGAAAAAATCAAGACAGATCGTAAAAAAGCAGAAGAAGAAGAAGCTAAACGAAAAGAAGCAGAAGAAGATAAAGTTAAAGAAAAACCAGCTGAACAACCACAACCAGCGCCGGCTCCTCAACCAGAAAAACCAACTGAAGAGCCTGAGAATCCAGCTCCAGCTCCAAAACCAGAGAAGCCAGCTGAACAACCAAAAGCAGAAAAACCAGCTGATCAACAAGCTGAAGAAGACTATGCTCGTAGATCAGAAGAAGAATATAATCGCTTGACTCAACAGCAACCGCCAAAAATTGAAAAACCAGCTCCAGCACCACAACCAGAGCAACCAGCACAACCATCTACTCCAAAAACAGGCTGGAAACAAGAAAACGGTATGTGGTACTTCTACAATACTGATGGTTCAATGGCGACAGGATGGCTCCAAAACAATGGCTCATGGTACTACCTCAACAGCAATGGCGCTATGGCGACAGGATGGCTCCAAAACAATGGTTCATGGTACTACCTAAACGCTAATGGTTCAATGGCAACAGGATGGCTCCAAAACAATGGTTCATGGTACTACCTAAACGCTAATGGTTCAATGGCGACAGGATGGCTCCAATACAATGGTTCATGGTACTACCTAAACGCTAATGGTTCAATGGCGACAGGATGGTTCCAATACAATGGTTCATGGTACTACCTCAACGCTAATGGTGCTATGGCGACAGGATGGCTCCAATACAATGGTTCATGGTACTACCTCAACAGCAATGGTGCTATGGTAACAGGATGGCTCCAAAACAATGGCTCATGGTACTACCTCAACGCTAACGGTTCAATGGCAACAGATTGGGTGAAAGATGGAGATACCTGGTACTATCTTGAAGCATCAGGTGCTATGAAAGCAAGCCAATGGTTCAAAGTATCAGATAAATGGTACTATGTCAATGGCTTAGGTGCCCTTGCAGTCAACACAACTGTAGATGGCTATAGAGTCAATGCCAATGGTGAATGGGTAAACTAAACCTAATATAACTAGTTAATACTGACTTCCTGTAAGAACTCTTTAAAGTATTCCCTACAAATACCATATCCTTTCAGTAGATAATATACCCTTGTAGGAAGTTTAGATTAAAAAATAACTCTGTAATCTCTAGCCGGATTTATGGCGCTAGAGACTACGGAGTTTTTTTGATGAGGAAAGAATGGTGGCATTCAAGAGACTCTTTAAGAGAGTTACGGGTTTTAAACTATTAAGCCTTCTCCAATTGCAAGAGAGCTTCAATCTCTGCCAGAGTGCTAGCTTGTGAAATGGCTCCACGGAGTTTGGCAGCGCCAGATGTTCCACGGAGATAGTGAGGAGCGAGGCCGCGGAATTCACGAACTGCGACGTTTTCTCCTTTGAGGTCAATCAATCGTTTCAAGTGTTCGTAGGCGATCTTCATCTTGTCTTCAAAGGTCAAATCAGGTAGGATTTCTCCTGTTTCAAAGTAATGGTTGATTTGGTTGAAGAGGTAAGGATTTCCCATGGCAGCTCGGCCAATCATGACTGCGTCAGCACCAACTTCTTCGATGCGTTGCTTGGCTTCTTGGACAGTACGGATATCACCGTTGGCGATGAATGGAATCTTGGTTAGAGCTTGGGCAACCTTGTAAAGGGTCTCAAGGTCCGCGTGGCCAGTATACATTTGTTCACGGGTACGGCCATGCATGGCGAGGGCAGAAACACCTGCAGCCTCAGCAGCGAGGGCATTTTCTACTGCAAGAGATGGGTCCGCCCAGCCGGTACGCATTTTGACAGTAAGTGGGATATCAAGGACAGACTGGACCTTGTTTATGATAGAGTAGATCTTGTCAGGATCCTTGAGCCACATAGCACCAGCTTCGTTCTTCACGATTTTGTTGACAGGGCAGCCCATGTTGATATCGACGATATCGGTCTTGGTGTTTTCTTGGATGAATTCTGCTGCGCGTGCTAGGCTGTCTTCATCGCTACCAAAAAGTTGGATAGAGACAGGGTTTTCGCCCTCATCGATATGAAGCATGTGCAGGGTTTTTTCGTTGTTGTATTGGATTCCCTTGTCAGAGACCATTTCCATTACAACGAGTCCAGCTCCGAGCTCTTTTGCGATGGTACGAAAGGCTGAGTTGGTCACGCCAGCCATAGGCGCTAAAACGGTACGATTGGGAATCTCAACATTGCCAATCATAAAAGGTGTATTAAGATTTGTCACGAATGAGTTCCTCCAGGTCCTTTTCATCAAAGTTGTAAGTAGTTTGGCAGAATTGACAAGTGATTTCTGCCCCGTGGTCTTCCTCTTTCATTTCCTGTAAGTCTGAGCTTGGAAGGCTGGCAAGAGCGTTCATAAAGCGTTCATGGCTACAGTCACATTGGAAACGGATTTCTTCTTCAGAAAGACGCTTGTAGGCTTCGTCCCCGTAGATAGCCTTGAGGGGGGCTTCGATATGGTCGTCGCTTTCGAGAAGAGTAGAGATAGCTGGCATTTCTTGGATGCGTTTTTCAAAGCGAGCAATCTCTTCTTTCTTGGCTCCTGGCAAGACTTGAACTAGGAAACCACCTGCAACCTTGACCTTGTCTTCCTCGTCCAAAAGGACATTGAGGCCGACCGCTGAAGGCGTTTGTTGGCTTTCAGTAAGGTAAAAGGCAAGGTCTTCACCGATTTCTCCAGAGATGAGGGGAGTTATAGAGTTGTAAGGATTTCCAGTACCGTAGTCTGTGATAACGAGGAATTGACCATTTCCAACAAAAGGTCCGACTAGGACTTCACCAGTCGCAGTCTTTTTGATGTCAACACCAGGATTTTGAACATAGCCTTTGACGTTCCCCTTGGTATCAGCGACGGTGATAATAGCACCTAGAGAGCTAGAGCCCAACACCTTAACTGTAAGTTTGGTATTTCCTTTTTCATTGGCTGCGAGAATTTGGCTGGCGATAAGAGTTCGACCAAGCGCTACAGTTGAGCTAGCTTGGGTTTGATGTTTTTCTTGAGCAGTGCGGACGGTTTCCGTGCTATCAAGGACAAAAGCACGAAAGGCTCCGCTTTCTGATATAGTTTTAATAATTTTATCCATAGCTACTATTTTAGCATAAAAATGCCCAAAGGGGGAGCCGTGTGTTTACTGATTTTCAGGATAATGGACCAGGAAATCAGCATGAAAATAAAAAGAGAAACAGATTATTTTAGCATTTGTAAGATTTATGCTATGCTTAAGGTAGAAAATGAAAGGGGTAACAAATGTATTTAGGAGATTTGATGGAGAAAGCCGAGTGTGGTCAATTTTCAATCCTTTCCTTTCTATTACAAGAGTCTCAGACGACCGTCAAGGCTGTAATGGAAGAAACAGGATTTTCAAAAGCAACCCTAACCAAATATGTCACCCTGCTCAATGACAAGGCTTTGGATAGTGGCTTAGAGCTGACTATTCACTCAGAAGATGAAAATCTGCGTCTGTCTATCGGTGCAGCTACCAAGGGGAGAGATATTCGGAGCTTGTTTTTGGAGAGTGCTGTTAAATACCAGATTTTGGTTTATCTTCTCTACCACCAACAGTTTTTAGCCCATCAGCTGGCTCAAGAATTGGTGATTAGCGAGGCTACGCTTGGTCGTCACTTGGCTGGTTTAAATCAGATTTTGTCAGAATTTGATTTATCCATCCAAAATGGACGTTGGCGAGGTCCAGAGCATCAGATTCGCTATTTCTATTTCTGTCTTTTCCGAAAGGTCTGGTCGAGTCAGGAATGGGAAGGTCACATGCAGAAACCAGAGAGAAAACAGGAGATTGCCAATTTAGAGGAAATCTGCGGTGCAAGTTTGTCTGTGGGGCAGAAATTGGACTTGGTTCTCTGGGCTCACATCAGTCAACAACGTCTTCGGGTCAATGCTTGTCAGTTTCAAGTCATAGAAGAGAAAATGCGAGGGTATTTTGACAATATTTTCTACCTTCGTTTGCTGAGAAAGGTTCCGTCCTTTTTTGCTGGGCAACATATTCCACTAGGAGTTGAGGATGGTGAGATGATGATATTCTTCTCTTTTCTCCTATCTCATCGCATTCTTCCTCTTCATACTATGGAGTATATTCTTGGTTTTGGAGGGCAGTTGGCAGATTTACTGACGCAATTGATTCAAGAAATGAAGAAGGAGGAACTATTGGGGGATTATACAGAGGACCATGTCACCTATGAACTCAGTCAGCTTTGTGCTCAAGTCTATCTCTATAAGGGCTATATTTTACAGGATCGCTACAAGTACCAGTTAGAGAATCGTCATCCATATTTACTGATGGAACATGATTTTAAAGAGACAGCAGAGGAGATTTTTCATGCTCTACCTGCTTTTCAACAGGGGACAGATTTAGATAAGAAGATTCTCTGGGAATGGCTCCAGTTAATCGAATATATGGCTGAAAACGGTGGCCAGCATATGCGGATTGGTCTGGATTTGACATCTGGTTTTCTTGTCTTTTCAAGGATGGCAGCCATTTTGAAACGGTATTTGGAATACAATCGTTTTATTACCATTGAAGCTTATGACCCTAGTCGGCATTATGATTTGCTGGTTACCAATAACCCGATTCATAAGAAGGAACAGACCCCAGTTTATTATTTAAAAAACGACTTGGATATGGAAGATTTGGCAGGGATTCGTCAGTTATTATTCACTTAAAAGGCTTGGTTAATCTAGGTCTTTTTTGTGAAATTCACACAATCTCCTCACATTTTTTTAAAAATTAAAAAAAGTTGATAAACAAGAAAGCGCTTTATTTTGTATACTAGTAAGTGTAAAGAGGAAACACCTCAAGATCTTTATCAGGAGGACAGTACATGTCACAAGAAAAATACATCATGGCCATTGACCAGGGAACTACCAGTTCTCGTGCCATCATTTTCAACAAAAAAGGGGAAAAGGTTAGCTCGAGTCAAAAAGAGTTTACCCAGATTTTCCCTCAGGCAGGTTGGGTTGAGCACAATGCCAATGAAATTTGGAACTCTGTTCAGTCAGTTATTGCGGGTGCTTTCATCGAAAGTGGTGTCAAGCCAAATCAAATCGAGGCAATCGGGATTACCAACCAACGTGAAACAACGGTTGTCTGGGATAAGAAAACAGGACTTCCTATCTACAATGCTATCGTTTGGCAGTCACGCCAGACAGCACCTTTGGCTGAGCAACTAAAAAGCCAAGGTTATGTGGAAAAATTCCATGAAAAGACTGGTTTGATTATTGATGCTTACTTCTCTGCTACCAAGGTTCGTTGGATTTTGGATCATGTAGAAGGTGCTCAAGAGCGAGCAGAAAAAGGGGAATTGCTCTTTGGTACTATCGATACTTGGTTGGTTTGGAAATTGACTGACGGTGCGGCTCACGTGACTGACTACTCAAATGCAGCTCGTACCATGCTTTATAACATTAAAGAACTCAAATGGGATGATGAGATTTTGGAAATCCTTAACATTCCGAAGGCTATACTTCCAGAAGTTCGTTCTAACTCCGAAATCTACGGCAAGACAGCTCCATTCCATTTCTACGGTGGAGAGGTGCCAATCTCAGGTATGGCTGGGGACCAACAAGCAGCCCTCTTTGGACAGTTGGCTTTTGAGCCAGGTATGGTTAAGAATACTTATGGAACAGGCTCTTTCATCATCATGAATACTGGGGAAGAGATGCAGTTGTCTGAAAACAACCTCTTGACAACCATTGGTTACGGAATCAACGGTAAGGTTTATTATGCCTTGGAAGGTTCTATCTTCATCGCAGGAAGTGCTATTCAGTGGCTTCGTGACGGTCTTCGCATGGTTGAAAATTCACCAGAATCTGAAAAATACGCTCGTGATTCTCACAACAACGATGAAGTTTATGTCGTTCCAGCCTTTACAGGTCTAGGCGCTCCATACTGGAACCAAAATGCTCGTGGTTCCGTCTTTGGTTTGACTCGTGGAACAAGCAAAGAAGACTTTATCAAGGCGACTTTGCAATCTATTGCTTATCAAGTGCGTGATATCATCGACACCATGCAAGTGGATACTCAGACCGCCATTCAAGTACTGAAGGTGGATGGTGGTGCAGCCATGAACAACTTCCTCATGCAGTTCCAGGCGGATATTTTAGGCATTGACATTGCACGTGCTAAAAACCTGGAAACAACAGCTCTAGGAGCGGCCTTCCTAGCAGGTTTGTCAGTAGGGTACTGGAAAGACTTGGACGAGTTGAAACTCTTGAACGAGACAGGAGAACTCTTTGAGCCATCTATGAACGAATCTCGCAAGGAACAACTCTACAAGGGCTGGAAGAAGGCTGTGAAAGCAACTCAAGTCTTTGCGGAAGTAGACGACTAATACTGGCAGAATAAAGCGATTTATTTAGAAAGTGTGTAAATATGGAATTTTCAAAGAAAACACGTGAATTGTCAATTAAAAAAATGCAGGAACGCACCCTGGACCTCTTGATTATCGGTGGAGGAATCACAGGAGCTGGTGTAGCCTTGCAGGCGGCAGCTAGCGGTCTTGAGACTGGTTTGATTGAAATGCAAGACTTTGCAGAAGGAACATCTAGTCGTTCAACAAAATTGGTTCACGGAGGACTTCGTTACCTCAAACAATTTGACGTAGAAGTGGTCTCAGATACGGTTTCTGAACGTGCAGTGGTTCAACAAATCGCTCCACACATTCCAAAACCAGACCCAATGCTCTTACCAGTTTACGATGAAGATGGAGCGACCTTTAGCCTCTTCCGTCTCAAAGTAGCCATGGACTTGTACGACCTTTTAGCAGGTGTGAGCAACACGCCAGCTGCTAACAAGGTTTTGAGCAAGGATCAAGTCTTGGAACGCCAGCCAAACTTGAAGAAGGAAGGCTTGGTAGGAGGTGGAGTGTATCTTGACTTCCGTAACAACGATGCGCGTCTCGTGATTGAAAACATCAAACGTGCCAACCAAGACGGTGCCCTCATTGCCAACCACGTGAAGGCAGAAGGCTTCCTCTTTGACGAAAGTGGCAAGATTACAGGTGTTGTAGCTCGTGATCTCTTGACAGACCAAGTATTTGAAATCAAGGCCCGTCTGGTTATTAATACAACAGGTCCTTGGAGTGATAAAGTACGTAATTTGTCTAATAAGGGAACGCAATTCTCACAAATGCGCCCAACTAAGGGAGTTCACTTGGTAGTGGATTCAAGCAAAATCAAGGTTTCACAGCCAGTTTACTTTGACACAGGTTTGGGTGACGGTCGTATGGTCTTTGTTCTCCCACGTGAAAACAAGACTTACTTTGGTACAACTGATACAGACTACACAGGTGATTTGGAGCATCCAAAAGTAACTCAAGAAGATGTAGATTATCTACTTGGCATTGTCAACAACCGCTTTCCAGAATCCAACATCACCATTGATGATATCGAAAGCAGCTGGGCAGGTCTTCGTCCATTGATTGCAGGGAACAGTGCCTCTGACTATAATGGTGGAAATAACGGTACCATCAGTGATGAAAGCTTTGACAACTTGATTGCGACTGTTGAATCTTATCTCTCCAAAGAAAAAACACGTGAAGATGTTGAGTCTGCTGTCAGCAAGCTTGAAAGTAGCACATCTGAGAAACATTTGGATCCATCTGCAGTTTCTCGTGGGTCTAGCTTGGACCGTGATGACAATGGTCTTTTGACTCTTGCTGGCGGTAAAATCACAGACTACCGTAAGATGGCTGAAGGAGCTATGGAGCGCGTGGTTGACATCCTCAAAGCAGAATTTGACCGTAGCTTTAAATTGATCAATTCTAAAACTTACCCTGTTTCAGGTGGAGAATTGAACCCAGCAAATGTGGATTCAGAAATCGAAGCCTTTGCGCAACTTGGAGTATCACGTGGTTTGGATAGCAAGGAAGCTCACTATCTGGCAAATCTTTACGGTTCAAATGCACCGAAAGTCTTTGCACTTGCTCACAGCTTGGAACAAGCGCCAGGACTCAGCTTGGCAGATACTTTGTCCCTTCACTATGCAATGCGCAACGAGTTGGCTCTTAGCCCAGTTGACTTCCTTCTTCGTCGTACCAACCATATGCTCTTTATGCGTGATAGCTTGGATAGCATCGTTGAGCCAGTTTTGGATGAAATGGGACGATTCTATGACTGGACAGAAGAAGAAAAAGCAACTTACCGTGCTGATGTCGAAGCAGCTCTCGCTAACAACGATTTAGCAGAATTAAAAAATTAAGAAAAAATAAAAGAGGTGGAGGGTAGCAATCCTTGTCGCCCGCCCCTTCTTTTTAATGGAGACAGAAAAATGATGAGTGAATTATTTGGAGAATTTTTAGGGACTTTAATCCTGATTCTTCTAGGAAATGGTGTTGTTGCAGGTGTGGTTCTTCCAAAAACCAAGAGCAACAGCTCAGGTTGGATTGTGATTACTATGGGTTGGGGGATTGCAGTTGCGGTTGCAGTATTTGTATCTGGCAAGCTCAGTCCAGCTCATTTAAATCCAGCTGTGACAATTGGTGTAGCTTTAAAAGGTGACTTGCCTTGGGCTTCCGTTTTGCCTTATATCTTAGCCCAGTTCGCAGGGGCTATGCTGGGTCAGATTTTGGTTTGGTTGCAATTCAAACCGCATTATGAGGTAGAAGAAAATGCAGGCAATATCCTGGCAACCTTCAGTACTGGACCAGCCATCAAGGATACTGTATCAAACTTGATTAGCGAAATCCTTGGAACTTTTGTTTTGGTGTTGACAATCTTTGCTTTGGGTCTTTACGATTTTCAGGCAGGTATCGGAACCTTTGCAGTGGGAACTTTGATTGTCGGTATCGGTCTATCACTAGGTGGGACAACAGGTTATGCCTTGAACCCAGCTCGTGACCTTGGACCTCGTATCATGCACAGCATCTTGCCAATTCCAAACAAGGGAGACGGAGACTGGTCTTACGCTTGGATTCCTGTTGTAGGCCCTGTTATCGGAGCAGCCTTGGCAGTGCTTGTATTCTCACTTTTCTAGTTTATACTCTTCGAAAATCAAATTCAAACCACGTCAGCGTCGCCTTACCGTACTCAAGTACAGCTTGCGGCTAGCTTCCTAGTTTGCTCTTTGATTTTCATTGAGTATTAGAAAACAATTATTTTGATAGAGCTTGGGCAAGAGCCCAATTTCAGCAAAAAATGAAGTAAATCTTCTCATAATAAAACGCATCATATCAAGCACGAAAATTCCACGAGGTCAACTACAGTCAGAAAGCTGAACAACAAGCCAAAACGCCCAAAAAAGGCGGCAAAAAGCAAGCACCTGCAAGCAACGTGCCGAAATGGTCAAATCCTGATTATGTCAACGAATTAGACCCAAAAATCGTTGATATGCTAGTAGAATTTCACAAGTCACAAGGCACTTTGGAAACTCCCGAGGCGCAAGCAGAAAACGCCCAAAAACGTGAAGAAATCGAGCAAAGGAGAGCTGAGCTTGAGGGTAAAAAACAAGAGCTTTTGAACCGCTTGAACAAATAGAGTTTCGCAAGTATTATGCTTACAAATTACTTGAGCAATTAACTAAAATATAAACCCTGCCTTTATATATAGGCAGGGTTTATATTTTAGAAATTCACGTAGGTTGTTACGGTTTTTACATACCCAGTATAGTTTGAGTTTCTATAGTATTCAGTGATAAACTTCCATTTTCTTTGAGCAACATGGATATAAGTACTTGTTATGTAGTATGGATATGGGCTTTGTGAATCCAAGTAAGACTGATAAGCTTGTATACCAAAATATGCTCCACCAATTATTGCACCCCATGGACCCCCCAATAAAGCACCTATCCTACCAATCATATAACTGATTCCAGTACCAGTCATGAAGTTAGCGAATGTGTTAGCTTGTTTATTCCCATGTATTGTGTTGACGTAATTCCAAACATTAGGATCGTATGATCTAAAAGATATATTTAGGTCGATTTCATTCTTTTGATAAGCCATATAAAATGCCCCATTGATATAGACGCCGTCAGCACGTCGTTCAATAGTGTCTACACTTCCATCTGGATTGACAACCTCAAGAACTTCATCGCTTAAAATATTTACTTGCGTATCTCCGAACCGCACTGATGAGCCATTCTCAAACTGAGCCTCACCAGATACAACTTTAGAGTTTGCCGATAAGCTATCATCAGCAAAAACAACAAGCGACGGGGAAATGCTAGACATACAGAAAACAGACATAACTAGCAAACACATGCATTTAAACATCTTAGACATAACGGAAACTCTTTTGTATTTTTGATTTTTTTCAACTTTTATTATACAATAAAACCAAATAAAAAGAAAGCGGTAACAATATGCTTAATGCGAAAATTTTTTATATATTTTTATGTTTGATCGTTATCGAAACTACAGGCTTGTTGTTGTTGAAAAGAGGTCTCGAAATGGGTTATTTAGACACAGAAGCTATTATCCTCGCAGTTTTTTCATTTGCTTTTTACAACCTATGTTCATTCGCTTGGGTCTGCTCTACAATAAAAAACAATAAAAAATAAATAGACGTATTTTCAAAAAAAAAAATGCATATTTATCTTAGCAAAACGACGATTTAAATCGTCGTTTTTTTGTAGTACGACGGGCATGTCGTATATCTGAGGTGTAAGTCCTCGGTGGGCACCTGCTACCGGTGAACCCAATAGCGATTCCCAAGCCTGACTATCGTGAGGTAGCAGGGAGAGGAAGGGATAGCGAAATCGTGGCTCTACGAACAGGAACGTGATAGTAAGGCGTATATAGCGGATAAGGAGGCTTCAAACTCTAAAGTCCAAAAAGGTAGTCGTAACCTATATGTGTAAATCACGAGAGTAATTGAATTCGGACTAAGGTTTGTGTGAAAAAGATAAATCTTTCTAGAGTCTAAAGACTCTGCGTCAGATTTCCTATTTTCACTGTAACCTTTTAACGTCCTCATATCTTGTATAAACGAGGAAAGATGTACGACTTATCCCGTGAGGTTTCATGAGCGCTGAAAGCGTAGTAACAACGAATCATGAGAAGTCAGCCGAGCCCATAGTAGTGAGGAAACTTCCGTAATGGAAGTGGAGCGAAGGGGTGAATACTCAAACAGTCTGGGGAGAGACTGTTTGAGGTCTGTCGCTAGAAAGAGAAAACGACAGATTGAAGTAATCCTACTTCACTTGTGTCTGTAAAATGAGTGGTCTGATAGAACTGGACTTTGACACGTAATGACTAGATGAAGGCTCACCAATATAAGATGTCCCTCAGGCACCAAAACAAGAAAGGAATACGCACATGTCAAAATTGCTAGATAAGATATTATCACGCGAAAATATGCTGGAAGCCTACAATCAAGTAAAATCCAATAAAGGCTCAGCTGGGATTGATGGAATGACTATCGAAGAGATGGATAATTATCTCAGACAAAACTGGCGCTTGACTAAGGAACTGATAAAACAGAGAAAATATAAGCCTCAACCAGTTCTTAGAGTTGAGATACCTAAACCAGACGGAGGTATCCGTCAACTAGGAATTCCAACAGTTATGGATAGAATGATTCAACAGGCCATTGTCTAAGTCATGAGCCCCATTTGTGAACCCCATTTCTCAGATACGAGTTATGGTTTCAGACCAAATAGGTCATGTGAAAAAGCCATCATGAAGCTCTTAGAATACTTAAATGACGGCTATGAGTGGATAGTGGATATAGACCTAGAGAAATTTTTCGATACAGTTCCTCAAGATAGATTGATGTCCTTAGTACATAACGCTGAAGTGGAGGTGTTAGAGTCAGAAACTAATCTTGAAATTTTGCTCAAAGGTTGGAAGTTAGTTGCTAGAAATCCTAGATTAAGACTTTTGTATCAGCAAATTTATTGGAAATTTTTTCAAATACGATTTGGGTTTCTTCCATTATACTTGTTTTTGTAACGGAGTTATTAAATAAAACGGAAAGTTACTGGGGATATTCTAATACAGCATACTCTATTGGTATTATAATTAGTGGCTTAATTGCTTTTAGGCTATCTGAAAAGTTCCTTGCTGCTAAATGGGAAAGTATTCTTTTTCCTCTTGTAGCTATGGCAATAGTGACACTGACTATTCTATATTTTCCAAACGCACAGATGTTTTTATTATTTTCAGCTTTAGTTGGTATGTTATCGCAACTAAAAGAAGTTCCTGAAAGTGTATTTCTTCAGGAAACAGTAGAGGAAAATCATTTAGTTAATGTCTATTCCGTTCTTGAAGTGATTTCTACATTAGCATTTTCAGTATTTGTTTTGCTAATGAGCTATATTACTGAGAGTTTTGGTATTAGCATCAGTTTTTGGCTATCAGCCATTTGTCTGATGATAGAAGCTATTTTAATTTATATCAGACGAGATTATTTTAAATGAGAGAGTGGTTAAAAAGTCTTTAAAAATCAGAAAAGCGCATAGTATCAGGTGTTGAAAAAACTTGATATTGTGTGTTTTATTATGGGAAGATTTACTTCATTGTCTCCTGAAATGGAGTTTTGAAGCAGGATCACTCTATTTGAAAATATACATAGAAAAACTGTATAATCCTTAAAATAAGCTGAAATCTATTGGAAACATACGGTAAACAATTGAAAAGATACTATATAAAGTGGTACAATGGTAGAAAAATAAGCTAGTAAGAATCACTCTTATTTTAGCGAAAAATTACAGAAATGAATGGTTTTTCTTGATGAAACAGAGAAAAGAATTGTACCTCTTTCTTGGTCGGACAGCCTTGTATTTTCTTATCTTTCTAGGGCTGCTTTACTTCTTTAGCTATCTTGGTCAGGGTCAAGGAAGCTTTATCTATAATGAATTTTAACTTGAAGGAGAATCCCTATTGTGTCAAATAAACCAATAGTAGATATGATTGAAACCATTGAGCATTTTGCTCAGACACAGCCTAGCTATCCTGTCTATAATGTTTTGGGGCAGAGACACACTTATGGCGACTTAAAGGCTGATTCGGATAGTTTGGCTGCAGTCATTGACCAACTAGGCTTGCCTGAGAAGTCTCCTGTGGTTGTTTTTGGTGGCCAAGAATATGAAATGTTGGCAACCTTTGTAGCGCTGACTAAGTCAGGTCATGCCTACATTCCAATTGATAGCCATTCGGCCTTGGAGCGAGTTTCAGCTATTTTAGAAGTAGCAGAGCCAAGCTTGATTATTGCCATTTCAGCCTTTCCCTTGGAGCAGGTTTCTACACCAATGATAAATCTAGCTCAGGTTCAAGAAGCCTTTGCCCAAGGGAATAACTATGAAATCACGCATCCAGTCAAGGGAGATGATAATTACTACATTATCTTTACTTCTGGTACGACTGGTAAGCCTAAGGGAGTGCAGATTTCACATGATAATCTCCTCAGCTTTACAAACTGGATGATTACGGATAAGGAATTTGCGACACCGAGTCGTCCGCAAATGCTGGCACAGCCACCTTATTCTTTTGACTTGTCTGTCATGTATTGGGCACCGACCTTGGCACTTGGTGGTACGCTTTTCACTCTTCCTTCAGTCATCACTCAGGACTTTAAGCAACTCTTTGCGGCTATCTTTTCATTGCCAATCGCTATCTGGACATCAACACCATCCTTTGCAGATATGGCCATGTTGTCTGAATACTTCAACAGTGAGAAAATGCCTGGAATCACGCATTTCTACTTTGATGGTGAAGAATTGACGGTCAAAACAGCTCAAAAACTGCGCGAGCGTTTCCCAAATGCCCGTATCATCAATGCTTACGGCCCAACAGAAGCGACAGTAGCTCTGTCAGCAGTTGCCGTGACAGACGAGATGTTAGCGACTCTCAAACGCCTACCAATCGGCTATACCAAGGCTGATTCTCCAACCTTTATCATTGACGAGGAAGGAAATAAACTGCCAAATGGCGAACAGGGAGAAATCATTGTTTCTGGGCCAGCTGTTTCAAAAGGTTATATGAACAATCCTGAAAAAACAGCAGAAGCCTTCTTTGAGTTTGAAGGTCTGCCAGCCTATCACACAGGCGATGTGGGAACCATGACAGATGAGGGCTTGCTTCTTTACGGCGGACGCATGGACTTCCAGATTAAGTTTAACGGTTACCGCATTGAGTTAGAAGATGTCTCTCAAAACCTCAACAAGTCTCGCTTTATCGAATCTGCTGTCGCAGTACCGCGCTATAACAAGGACCATAAGGTACAAAATCTATTGGCTTATGTCATCTTAAAAGACGGTGTTCGTGAGCAGTTTGAGCGAGATATCGATATTACCAAGGCCATCAAGGAAGACCTGACAGACATCATGATGTCCTACATGATGCCATCTAAATTCCTTTACCGAGACAGTTTGCCACTGACTCCAAATGGAAAGATTGACATCAAAGGATTGATTAACGAGGTGAATAAGAGATGATGGAGTTTTTTCAACAGCTTCCTCATTTAGAGCCATATGGCAATCCTCAGTATTTTGTTTATGTGATTGCTGCAACCTTGCCCATCTTTATAGGCCTCTTTTTCAAGAAACGCTTTGCCTGGTATGAAGTGTTGGTAAGTCTCTTCTTTATTGTCACCATGTTGGTGGGTGGAAAGACCAATCAACTAGCTGCCTTGGGTATTTACCTTTGCTGGGAAATATTGCTCCTGCTTTTCTACAAGCATTATCGAAAAAGCAAGGATGGCAAGTGGGTCTTCTACTTAGTTAGTTTTCTGTCCCTACTTCCGATTATCTTTGTCAAGGTGCAACCAGCTATCAATGGAACGCAGTCTTTGCTTGGGTTCTTGGGAATTTCTTACCTGACCTTTCGTTCGGTTGGGATTATCATCGAGCTGAGAGATGGAGTGATTAAGGATTTTACCCTCTGGGAATTCCTCCGTTTCCTTCTCTTCATGCCAACTTTCTCGAGTGGTCCAATCGATCGCTTTAAGCGATTTAATGAAAATTATCAGACCATTCCTGAGCGAGATGAGTTGATGGATATGCTGGATGAATCTGTCCGCTATATCATGCGGGGCTTTTTGTATAAGTTTATCCTAGCTCATGTTTTAGGAGAGACCTTACTACCTCCTCTGAAGAATTTAGCCTTGCAGTCAGGTGGCTTCTTTAATCTCTATGCCTTGGCAGTTATGTATACTTTTGGTCTGGAGCTCTTCTTTGACTTTGCAGGTTATTCTATGTTTGCTTTGGCCATCTCAAACTTGATGGGAATCCGTAGCCCTATCAACTTTAACAAGCCCTTTTTATCAAGGGATTTAAAGGAGTTTTGGAATCGCTGGCATATGAGTCTGTCCTTCTGGTTCCGTGACTTTGTCTTTATGCGAATGGTGATGGTGTTAACCAGAAAGAAAGTCTTTAAAAATCGTAATGTAACCTCAAGCATGGCCTACATTGTAAATATGCTGATTATGGGATTTTGGCATGGTGTGACCTGGTACTATATCGCCTATGGACTCTTTCATGGACTAGGCTTGGTCATCAATGATGCCTGGGTTCGCAAGAAAAAAACGCTCAATAAGGAACGGAAAAAAGCAGGGAAGGCTGCCCTACCTGAGAATCGCTGGATTCAGTTGCTTGGCATGGTTGTCACTTTCCATGTTGTCATGTTGTCATTCTTAATCTTTTCTGGATTCTTGAATAATCTATGGTTTAAAAAATAAAAGGAAATAAAATATGGATATCAAATCAGAAGTTATTGAAATTATTGATGAGTTGTTTATGGAAGATGTTTCTGACATGATGGATGAAGATCTTTTTGATGCAGGTGTCTTGGATAGTATGGGAACGGTTGAGTTGATTGTGGAGATTGAGAACCGTTTTGACATTCGTGTCCCTGTAACAGAGTTTGGTCGTGACGACTGGAATACAGCTAATAAAATCATAGCTGGTATTGTGGAGCTACAAAATGCTTAAACGCTTATGGATGATCTTCGGACCGGTCTTGATCGCTGGTTTGTTGGTTTTTCTGCTCATTTTCTTTTATCCTACTGAGATGCATCATAATCTAGGAGCTGAAAAGCGTTCAGCAGTGGCTACTACTATCGATAGTTTTAAGGAGCGAAGTCAAAAAGTCAGAGCACTATCTGATCCAAATGTGCGTTTTGTTCCCTTCTTTGGCTCTAGTGAATGGCTTCGTTTTGACGGTGCTCATCCTGCGGTATTAGCTGAGAAATACAATCGTTCCTACCGTCCTTATCTTTTAGGACAGGGGGGAGCTGCATCGCTTAACCAATATTTTGGAATGCAACAGATGTTACCACAGCTGGAGAATAAACAAGTTGTGTATGTTATCTCACCTCAGTGGTTCAGTAAAAATGGCTATGATCCAGCAGCCTTCCAGCAGTATTTTAATGGAGACCAGTTGACTAGTTTTCTGAAACATCAATCTGGGGATCAGGCTAGTCAATATGCAGCGACTCGCTTACTGCAACAGTTCCCAAACGTAGCTATGAAGGACCTGGTTCAGAAGTTGGCAAGTAAAGGAGAATTGTCGACAGCAGACAATGAAATGATTGAATTATTGGCTCGTTTTAATGAACGCCAAGCCTCCTTTTTTGGTCAGTTTTCGGTTAGAGGCTATGTTAACTACGATAAGCATGTAGCTAAGTATTTAAAAATCTTGCCAGACCAGTTTTCTTATCAAGCAATAGAAGATGTTGTCAAAGCAGATGCTGAAAAAAATACTTCCAATAATGAGATGGGAATGGAAAATTATTTCTATAATGAGCAGATCAAGAAGGATTTGAAGAAATTAAAGGATTCTCAGAAAAGCTTTACCTATCTCAAGTCGCCAGAGTATAATGACTTGCAGTTGGTTTTAACACAGTTTTCTAAATCTAAGGTAAACCCGATTTTTATCATTCCACCTGTTAATAAAAAATGGATGGACTATGCTGGTCTACGAGAGGATATGTACCAACAAACGGTGCAGAAGATTCGCTACCAGTTAGAAAGTCAAGGTTTTACCAATATAGCAGATTTTTCTAAGGACGGCGGGGAGCCTTTCTTTATGAAGGACACCATTCACCTTGGTTGGTTGGGTTGGTTGGCTTTTGACAAGGCAGTTGATCCTTTCCTATCCAATCCCACACCAGCTCCGACTTACCATCTGAATGAGCGCTTTTTCAGCAAAGATTGGGCGACTTATGATGGAGATGTCAAAGAATTTCAATAGATAATATAATATAGAAGAGTTCAAGAATGAAACTAGTTTTCACGTTTTTTCTTGACTCTTTTTTTGCTTGTGATATAATTAACTGGTAAACAAAATGTCAAAGAATAGTATTTTTCTCTTAAAAAAGAGAAGTCTAAAAGGAAAGGAGTCAGATATGAGACAGCTAGCAAAGGATATCAATGCTTTTTTGAATGAGGTGATTTTGCAGGCGGAAAATCAGCATGAAATCCTAATAGGTCATTGCACTAGCGAGGTGGCCCTGACCAATACTCAGGAGCATATCCTTATGCTCTTGTCAGAGGAATCTTTAACAAATTCAGAATTGGCCCGTCGTCTCAATGTCAGTCAGGCGGCAGTTACCAAGGCCATTAAGTCTTTGGTCAAGGAAGGGATGTTGGAAACATCTAAAGATTCTAAAGATGCGCGTGTGATTTTTTATCAGTTGACTGACTTGGCTCGTCCAATCGCTGAGGAGCACCACCATCACCATGAGCATACACTTTTAACCTATGAACAAGTGGCGACTCAGTTTACTCCAAATGAACAAAAAGTGATTCAGCGGTTTTTGACTGCTTTAGTAGGAGAAATCAAATAATGAGATATATTACGGTAGAGGATTTGTCCTTCTATTATGATAAGGAGCCTGTTCTTGAACATATCAATTATAGTGTTGATAGTGGGGAATTTGTTACCTTGACTGGGGAAAATGGAGCGGCTAAGACGACGCTCATCAAGGCTAGTCTTGGAATTCTGCAACCACGCATTGGAAAGGTGGCTATTTCAAAGACAAATACGCAAGGTAAGAAATTGAGAATAGCCTATCTTCCTCAACAAATTGCCAGTTTTAATGCTGGTTTTCCAAGTACAGTCTATGAATTTGTCAAGTCGGGTCGCTATCCGAGAAAAGGCTGGTTCCGTCGTTTGAATGCTCATGATGAGGAGCATATCAAGGCCAGTCTGGACTCAGTTGGCATGTGGGAACATCGAGACAAACGCTTGGGGTCTCTATCTGGGGGACAAAAGCAGCGAGCGGTGATTGCGCGTATGTTTGCTTCTGACCCTGATGTGTTTATCCTAGACGAGCCGACAACGGGGATGGATGCAGGAAGTAAAAATGAATTTTACGAACTCATGCACCACAGCGCCCATCATCATGGCAAGGCTGTTTTGATGATTACCCATGACCCTGAAGAAGTTAAGGATTATGCGGATCGCAATATTCATCTAGTCCGTAACCAAGACTCGCCATGGCGTTGTTTCAATGTTCATGAGAATGGCCAGGAGGTGGGCCATGCTTAGTTTATTATCTTACGACTTTATACAACGCGCCTTTTTGGCGGTTATTGCTATGAGTCTTTTCTCACCGGTATTGGGAACCTTCCTCATCTTGCGTCGTCAGAGTTTGATGAGTGATACCCTTAGCCACGTCTCACTTTCAGGTGTAGCCTTTGGTCTGGTTTTGGGGATTTCTCCAACTGTTTCTACTATTGCCATTGTCTTGATTGCGGCGGTCTTTCTGGAGTATCTCCGTACGGTTTACAAGAGCTTTATGGAAATCGGGACAGCTATCCTCATGTCAACAGGTCTGGCTGTTTCTCTGATTGTCATGAGCAAGGGTAAAAGCTCGAGTTCAATGAGTTTGGACCAATATCTCTTTGGTTCGATCGTGACTATCAGTGAAGAACAGGTCATTTCCCTCTTTGTCATTGCGGCGGTTGTTTTGATTTTGACCTTTCTCTTTCTTCGTCCTATGTATATCTTAACTTTTGACGAAGATACGGCCTTTGTGGATGGCTTGCCAGTTCGTACCATGTCCATTCTTTTTAACATGGTGACAGGGGTGGCTATTGCCCTTATGATTCCTGCAGCAGGAGCTCTTCTGGTATCGACCATTATGGTCTTGCCAGCTAGTATTGCCCTGCGTCTGGGGAAAAACTTTAAATCGGTTATGCTGCTTGCCAGTGCGATTGGCTTTTTGGGAATGGTAGCAGGACTTTACATTTCCTACTATGCAGAAACACCTGCAAGTGCAAGTATTACCATTATTTTTGTAACTGTCTTTATACTAATCAGTTTAGTAAGACGTTTTATCAAATAGGAGACGAACGTGAAAAAAATTAGCTTATTACTAGCCAGTCTATGTGCCTTGTTTTTAGTGGCTTGTTCCAATCAAAAACAGGCAGATGGTAAACTCAATATCGTGACAACCTTTTACCCTGTCTATGAATTTACCAAGCAAGTCGCAGGAGATACGGCTAATGTAGAACTCCTAATCGGTGCTGGGACAGAACCTCATGAATACGAACCATCTGCCAAGGCAGTTGCCAAAATCCAAGATGCAGATACCTTCGTTTATGAAAATGAAAACATGGAAACATGGGTACCTAAATTGCTAGATACCTTGGATAAGAAAAAAGTGAAAACCATCAAGGCGACAGGCGATATGTTGCTCTTGCCAGGTGGCGAGGAAGAAGAGGGAGACCATGACCATGGAGAAGAAGGTCATCACCATGAGTTTGACCCCCATGTTTGGTTATCACCAGTTCGTGCCATTAAACTAGTAGAGCACATCCGCGACAGCTTGTCAGCAGATTATCCTGATAAAAAAGAGACCTTTGAGAAGAATGCAGCTGCCTATATCGAAAAATTGCAAGCCTTGGATAAGGCTTACGCAGAAGGTTTGTCTCAAGCAAAACAAAAGAGCTTTGTGACTCAACACGCAGCCTTTAACTATCTTGCCTTGGACTATGGACTCAAACAAGTCGCAATCTCAGGCCTTTCTCCAGATGCAGAGCCATCAGCTGCTCGCTTGGCAGAATTGACAGAGTATGTCAAGAAAAATAAAATCGCCTATATCTATTTTGAAGAAAATGCCTCACAAGCCCTTGCTAACACACTTTCAAAAGAAGTAGGTGTCAAAACTGATGTCCTCAATCCTTTAGAAAGTCTGACAGAAGAGGACACCAAGGCTGGAGAAAACTACATTTCCGTGATGGAGAAAAACCTCAAGGCTTTGAAACAAACAACAGACCAAGAAGGCCCAGCAATCGAACCTGAAAAGGCAGAGGATACCAAGACAGTCCAAAATGGTTACTTCGAGGATGCAGCTGTCAAGGACCGCACCTTGAGTGACTATGCAGGTAACTGGCAATCAGTTTATCCTTTCCTTGAAGACGGCACGTTTGACCAAGTCTTTGACTACAAGGCTAAGTTGACTGGTAAGATGACCCAGGCTGAGTACAAGGCTTACTATACAAAAGGCTATCAGACAGATGTGACTAAGATTAACATTACTGATAATACTATGGAATTTGTTCAAGGTGGACAAAGCAAGAAATACACTTACAAGTATGTCGGTAAGAAAATTTTGACTTACAAGAAAGGCAATCGTGGCGTGCGTTTCCTCTTTGAAGCCACAGATGCTGACGCTGGACAGTTCAAGTATGTTCAGTTTAGTGACCACAATATTGCCCCAGTTAAGGCAGAACATTTCCATATCTTTTTTGGAGGCACAAGCCAAGAAGCTCTATTTGAAGAAATGGATAATTGGCCAACCTACTATCCAGATAACCTATCTGGCCAAGAAATCGCCCAAGAAATGTTGGCGCATTGATGAGAAATCGACTAGTTCATAAGAGCTAGTCGGTTTTTTGATACTAGATGGCTAACTTCATTATAGACCTTTCAGAACTTTAAACAATAAATAAAACTCTTGAAATATCTGGGCTTATATGCTAGAATGTAGTTAGTGTATAAGGTTCATTAGAACACCAAAGCCCCTAACTATGGCCGTAGTTAAGGGCTTTTTTGACGTATCTTAGCGATTTAACGGGTGTTTATAGGCTAGTCAGTCGGTCTACTTCTTACTATCTAGCCATCTGCAGACGAAATACAAGATAATTCCAGCTATAACATCCGCTATAATAGTAAGAGCGAGCTCTATGATAAGGCTCATTAGTTTCACCTCCTCTCACGAACCCATAGGAACGTAATCGGTAACCGATGACAAAAGTATTATATCACACTAAATTTAGATCATCAACCTCACTTAATGCTTGAACTATTGTAGATTATATGCTAAAATGTAGTTAATTGATAAGGTTCATTAGAACACCAAAGCCCCTAACTATGGCCGTAGTTAAGGGCTTTTTTGACGTATCTTAGCGATTTAACGGGTGTTTATAGGCTAGTCAGTCGGTCTACTTCTTACTATCTAGCCATCTGCAGACGAAATACAAGATAATTCCAGCTATAACATCCGCTATAATAGTAAGAGCGAGCTCTATGATAAGGCTCATTAGTTTCACCTCCTCTCACGAACCCATAGGAACGTAATCGGTAACCGATGACAAAAATAGTATACCACAATACATTTAGATCATCAAGGTCACTTAATTCTTGAAATATAGGGTCTAGGCGACAAAGTCTTTAAAATCAGAAAAACGCATAATATCAGGTGTGCAAAAACTTGATACTATGCGTTTTATTGTGGGAAGGTTTACTCCATTTTCTCCTGAAATTGAGTTTTTGTCCAGCCTCTGTTTTTAGGGTTGCTGAGAAAATAATGTCATGTGGTGAATATTTGTAAATCAGTCAGCAGACAGAACGAATACTCTTCGAAAATCTCTTCACATCATGTCAGCTTCGTCTTTCCGTATATATGTGACTGACTTCATCAGTTCTATCTACAACCTCAAAACAGTGTTTCGAGCTGACTTCATCAGTTTTCAAATCTGTACTTTGAGCAAGCTGAGACTAGCTTCCTATTTGATTTTCATTGAATATCAGAAACCCATTCTCCATCAAATAATTCGACTGCGTCTAATAATTTTTGGTCTGGCAAGGTGTCAGAAATAAAGGTTGTGTATTTGGAGAGGGGATTAATTTTAAAAAATCCAGTCTTGTAAAATTTAGAACTATCAATCAGTAAGATGGTTTCATGGGCTTTGTCAATAATATTCTTTTTTGAAATAGCTTGGCTGAGAGAAGCTTCATAAACATATTGGTCATCAATACCTCTTGCTGAACAAAATGCTAAATCGATATTAAAATGATCTAATAAAGAATTTTCCTTATCATAGTTGACCACGGAACAGGATTGATGTTTGACCTCGCCAGATGTGATAAAGATTTTGGAGCTATCTTTAACAGTTTCAGATAGGGTTTGTGCAGTATGTAAACCATTTGTAAAAATAATCAAATTATCAAGTTCAGAAAGATAGGGACAGAGTTCGTAGACAGTAGTACTGGAATCCAGATAGATACACATACCAGACCGAATAAAGTCTTTAGCGAGACTAGCGATTAGTCTTTTTTGCCTAGTACTTTCTCCTTCCCGTATTTGATGAGAAAGTTCAATTGTGTTCATAGAGGACAGGGTCACGTATCCGTGCTTTCTTTTGATAAGACCTTGATTTTCTAAGAAAATTAAATCACGACGTAAGGTACTTGTGCTGGAGAAAGTGATTTCTGCCAGCTCTTTTACGGCAATTCTTTTTTTCTTTTTAATAATTTCAATCAATTCAAGTACACGTTCATCTTTTATCATAAGCTCCTCCTAATTTATCATTTCAACTATATTATAGCACAAATTGGAGGAATTTGAATTATTTTTATGAATATTGGGTTAACATTTGAACATTATTCAAGTAAGCGTTCACATATTGAAAAAATAAAACGTGGGGATTATAATAAAGTTAATCAAGGACGAAGAGAGAAGAAAAATGGAAGCGGTTTTAGCAATAGATTTAGGTGCGACTTCTGGAAGAGCAATCGTTGGTTACCTTTCTGAAAATAAACTAGTAATGGAAGAAATAAATCGCTTTTCTAATCTACCTATTAGAGTAAAAGGGCATTTATCTTGGGATATTGACTTTCTACTAGCTAAAATTCTTGAAAGTATCCGCTTGGCTAATACTAGTTACAAGATTTTATCTATCGGTATTGACACATGGGGAGTTGATTTTGGACTGATTGATAATGAAGGTAAGCTGTTATCACAACCTGTTCATTATCGTGATGAAAGAACAAAGGGAGTGTTAAAGGAAATATCTGAAATGACTGAATTAGAAAAACTGTATTCAGAGACAGGAAATCAGATTATGGAGATAAATACCTTGTTTCAACTCTTTAAGGCACGTCAAGAATCTCCTGACTCTTTCTATAAGACCAATAAGATTCTTTTAATGCCAGATTTGTTTAATTATCTCTTGACAGGTAAGTTTGCTACAGAAAAAAGCATTGCTTCAACAACTCAATTATTTGATCCTAGGAGTCAAAATTGGAATCAGAATATCTTAAAACTATTTGAATTGGATTCATCTTTACTTCCTGAAATTGTTTCAGAGGGAAATGTTCTTGGAAGGATAAAAGAGGAGTATGGTTTATGCGATATTCCTGTTGTGAATGTTTGTAGTCATGATACAGCAAGCGCGATTGTCTCAGTACCTAAGACAGAAGGTAGTTTATTTATTTCATCAGGTACTTGGTCTTTGGTTGGAGTGGAACTTACTTCACCGATTCTTACTACCGAATCCTTCAGTTATGGATTTACAAATGAAGTCGGTAAAGATGGAGTGATTACATTTCTGAAGAATTGTACAGGGTTGTGGATCATAGAGGAACTAAGACGTTCATTTGAACGAAGAGGGAAAGCCTATTCTTTTGATGATATTAGGACAATGGTGGAGAAAGAAAAAGAAAATCTTCCTCTGATTGATACTGAATCAACTGAATTTGCAACAGAATCTGATATGCACAAGACTTTGACAGAATATCTAGCTTATCATCATGAAACTAGAGAGTGGACAGATGGACAACTATTTAAGATTGTTTATGAAAGCCTAGCTGAAACGTATAGGAAAGCGATAGAGTTACTAGAAGAACTAACTCATAAGGTTTATAAGAGGATATATGTGATTGGAGGAGGTGCTAGAGCCAGTTACTTTAACCAAATGATTGCTGATAGAACTGGTAAAGAGGTTCTTACAGGTTCGACTGAGGGTACAGCTGTGGGGAATATTGTTGTGCAGCTATTGAGTCAAGGTAAAATAAACGAGGATACAGAGTTAAAGGATATTATGACAAATATTGCTGATACACAATATTATTATCCTCAGCTATCATAAACAAAAATAAAAAAACGGAGGTTTTGTCATGAACAAAAAAAGTCTTTTGAAATGCGCTGTTATCGGGTTAGTAGCTACCTTTGGTTTAGCAGCTTGTGGAACATCTAAGGATGCAAGCGGTGGAAGTTCTTCTGGTAAAGAAGTATTAGAATTTTATCATGGGTATCATCATAGTGAAGATGAATGGCCTGTAGCGAAGACTATGCGAGATTTATATGATAAATTTGCAGAAGAACATAAAGATAGTGGTGTAGAATTTAAACCAACTCCTGTAAATGGTGATTTGAAGGATATAATGAATAACAAGGTTGCTAGTGGTGAATTTCCTGATGTGATTGACCTAGCAGGTAATGCAGTATCATTAGCTGCGATTGAACAAAAACTTGTTTTAGATTTGAAACCATATATCGATTCAAATAAGCTTGAAAAAAATGTTGGTTTGAACTATAAGCAAAACCAAAAAGATGGAAAAATTTATACAGTTCACGAACAGTTATTTACAATGGGTTTGTGGTACAACAAGGACATATTTGCAAAAGCGGGTGCTAAGACACCTGATCAGTGGAATACTTGGGATGATTTCACTCAGGCAATGGCAAGCATTAGAAAACAAGATGGAGTGTATGCATTTGGTGCTGGAGAACCATCTATTCGCTTGTTTAATACAGTATTAGGAACCACAGAAAATGGACGTAAATTATTAGATAAACCATTAACAAAAGAAGGAATTGAATCTAAAGAATTTGCAGATGCTTTGAAAATGGTTATGAAAGAAATTCAAGCTAATGGTTCTAAGAATGCTGGTGGCGATGCCAATGCTTATTCCAAAGATTTCCAAGAAGGTAAATCTGCAGTATTCTTTAATGGTGTGTGGGCTTCTGGTGAGATGTCTAAGAACCCAAGTCTTGCACCTGGAATCTATCCTGCAGGTGTAGCAATTAGTTCTTCTGGAGGTGGTATCACTATCTCAAGTAAGATGTCTGAAGCTAAACAAAAACTAGCTCTTGAGTTTTTGAAATATATGACTAGCGATGATGTACAAAAAGTAATTTTTGAAAAAGTAGGAGCAAATCCTTCTAATGAAAATGTAAATGTAAAAGAACTTTCAGAAAAGAGTTCAGAAGCTACTACTAAAATTTTAGGACAAGCAATCACTCAAGTTAAGAATGCAAAAGCAGTTGTTCCAACTGTAAGTGATGTTTGGGGTGGCGATGTACACACAGCTATTATCAATGCATTGACAGAAAGTGCTGCTGAAAATGTAGATGTTGATCAAAAAGTAAAATCTACTCAAGATGTGTTGAAATCATTGATTGGTTAATTGTTTTAGGGAGTGAAAACGAAGCTCAGTTGGCACTGCCAACTGAGCTTGATTTTACTTATATAGTTGAAAAAAAGGAGTTTGTTTATGGCACAAAAAATTATGAGCCTACAAAATAGGAAGAATCAAAAAAGACGATTTATCTTTTTATTTCTTTTGCCAACGTTGATTTGTTTCTTTCTATTTTATTTTTATTCTGTAGTAACAATCTTTTTAACTTCATTTGCTAAATGGGATTATACAAATTTAAACACCCCTGAGTTTCTTGGATTTGATAAATTATTTGAAAATTATAGGTATGTTTTTAAAGAATACCCATTTTTTACAGAAGCTCTAATTAATTCTGTTCGTTGGGCTATAATTGGTGTTATTATTCAAGTTCCTTTAGCTGTATCTGTTGCAATTACATTATCTAAGAAATTAAAAGGCTGGAAGATATCTAGGAATCTTTATATTGTACCAAGTATCATTTCTAGTGCTGCTATGGGCTTGATTTTTCTTCAAATCTATAATCCAAACTATGGTGTTGTTAACCAAATTATTCATCTATTTAATCCATCGTTTAAAGATTCAGTACTGTTGACTCCAGGATTAAATATAGTAGCTATGACTGGCGCTTATATCTTCTTTGCAGGAGCATCAACCATTATGATTCTTGGGCAAATTTTTGCTATTCCAGAAGAAGTTCAAGAAGCTGCTATTTTAGACAATATTACTGGTTGGAGGAAAGAGTGGTATATTACGATTCCGATGATTAAGGGGACAATTAAAACTGTTTCAATTATGGCAGCAACTTCAGGATTTTTGCTCTATAACGAAGTATTCTTTTTGACAAATGGTGCTGCAGGAACAAAAAGTATCAGTTTTGTTATTCGAGAATTAGCAGTGGCTAGCTCACGAACTCAGTATGCTCGTGCAAATACAATTGGAGTTATACAAATCTTAGGTGGAATGTTGATTATCGTTTGTATTAATATTTTATTCAGAGAAAGAAAAAGACTGAAAGGTGGGAAATGATTATGAATACACATATAAATGGTATTAGTAAAAAAGGCAAAGTTCTTATATATGGTTATATGCTCCTTACCATTTTAATTTCTATTTTCCCTATTGCGTGGATTTTTTTATCATCATTAAAAGCAGATCCTATGAAAAATCCAGGTATTAGTTTACCGACTGACTTTACTCTTGAAGGCTATATAAATGTTTTTACAAAACTTCATGTTTTCACTTACTTTTGGAATAGCTTTAAAGTAGTGTCTATATCAGTTATTATTAGCATTGTTATGATCTCCATGTCTTCATATGTTATTGCTAGGATGGAATTTAGAGGGAAGAAGTTGGTGACTTCTATGCTGTATTCTACTCTATTTATTCCAGCAACAGCTATGACTTTTCCAGTTTATAGATTAGTAAATGAGTTGGGGATTTATAATACCCCAGTTGCTCTAATTCTGGTCTACTCTTGTAGTGGAATTGCTATGAGTTTCTTTATTATAAAGAACTATTTTGAAATTATTCCAAAAGAATTGGAGGAGGCAGCAGAGATTGATGGTGCGACATATGCTCAAACTTTTTGGAAAGTGATGTTACCAATTGCTAGACCAGGAATTTTAACAGCAGCAGTACTTGCCTTTATTAATAACTGGAATGAATATTATTGGGCATCTATGTTGGTGATTGATAAAAATGAATTAACAGTACCAGCATTACTAGGTCAATTTACTACAAGTTTTAATACTAATTATAATGGTCTATTTTCAGCTATTGTTGTAATCGTATTACCACCAATCATTCTATTCGCATTTACAAGTAAATACTTCATTGAAGCTTTAGGAGGAGGAGCAGTAAAAGGATGAAACATACACTTGAAACTATCAATAGTAGAACTCAGTGGTTTAGAGAAGCAAGATTTGGGATGTTCATTCATTGGGGGTTATATTCTATTCCAGGAAAAGGGGAATGGATTCGTAGTCATCAGAAATTATCTATTGAAGATTATGAACCATATTTTCGAGCTTTTGATCCTAAGGAATATAACCTTAGAGAATGGGCTAAACAAGCAAAAGCTGCAGGGATGAAGTATATGGTTTTAACGGCTAAACATCATGATGGGTTTTGTTTGTTTGATTCAAAATTTACAGATTATAAAGCAACAAATACACCTGCAGGTAGAGATTTAGTTAAAGAATTTGTAGATGCTGTTCGAGCTGAAGGTTTAAAAGTAGGCTTATATTTTAGTTTGATTGACTGGCACCATCCTGATTTCCCTAAATATGCTGATCTAAATCATCCAATGAGAGGAAATGAAGCCTATCGAGATGAGAAAATTAACTTTGACAGTTATTTGGAGTATTTACACAATCAAGTTAAAGAAATTGTAACTGGTTATGGTCAGATTGACATATTATGGTTTGATTATTCTTATGAAGACATGGTGGGTGAAAAATGGGGAGCTTCAAAATTAATAGACATGGTTCGTCATTATCAGCCAAACGTTATCGTAGATAATAGATTAGAAACATCAGGTGAAGGATTCGGAAGTATCGTTACAGATGAAATTACCTCTTACGCTGGAGATTTTGTTAGTCCAGAGCAAATTGTTCCTCACGAAGGTATTCGAAACTTTAAAGGTGAACCTGTTCCTTGGGAACTTTGTCTAACTATGAATAACAATTGGGCTTATAATCCTACAGATTATCTATATAAGTCTAGTCAAACTTTGATAAGAAAGTTAGTGGAATGTGTTAGTAAAAACGGAAATATGATTCTTAATGTAGGCCCAGATGCTTTGGGAAGAATTAATGATTCAAGTAAGAAAATATTAGATAATTTTCATCGATGGATGTCTCGAAATGGTGAGGCAATTTATGGATGTAGTGGAGATGAAAATTTACCAAAACCAGATTGGGGATACTATACTCGTAATGAAAATACGGTTTATGCTCATGTATTTGAACAACCTATAGGTCCTTTAGCTCTTCTTGGTATTAGTAAAGAAAACGTAAAAAGAATGAGCTTTCTTCATGATGGAAGTGAGGTGAAAATTTCAGAAAGCTGGACGACCAATGCCTACAAAGGAATTTGTTTTGCACAGTTTGGAGAAGTTCCACATTTTACCTATCCATTACCAGACTTGATTGATAGCGTAATCAAAATTGAGTTGAGAGAGTAGTTTATATGAAAATTGAAAATAAAAATGTAAGACGTAATTTCTTTTGGGGAGATGGTCGATTTTATACTACTGATATCGTAAACAAACGGGCAGGAGTAATGATAAAAAATGTTTCGAAAGAAGAATTTACCATTACATTGGAGAATGGTATAAGACTTTCTTCAAATCATTTTTCAGCAATCGTTAGGGAAGAGGGAGATACGCGAATTCAGGTTTCTTTTGTTTGTCCTTCCATTCGTTTACGTTTAATCTTTGAATCGAGGGATGATGTTCTTTCGAAGCAATTAGTTTTAGAATCATCTACTGAGGTTATTAAATCTGTAGAGGTAGAGAGTTTTGAGTTTGAAACAGAAGACAATATTTTCTATCCGAAAAGACAAGATTGTATTAAGGAAATGGCGAATTTTTCCGGTTATTATGTAGAATTGGGACAACCTGTTTATGCGAATTCTTTATTCTTAGGAATGGAATTTCCAATGTCTGAAAACAAGGTAGATGGTAGACACTATGTATCAAGATATTACTTGGGAACTGTTGTAAATCAAGAAAAGAGTTTGTGGTCTTGTATTATTGGGGGAGCATGTTCTTATAAAAAAGAAGAGATTCAAGAGGCATTTTTTGAATATGTTGAAGGAATAGCTCAACCTAGTTATTTCCGTAAACAGTATAATTCCTGGTATGACCATATGACCGATATTACAGAGGAAGGTATTTTAAAAAGTTTTTCTGAGATTCGAGATGGATTTGAAAATCATGGAGTTCATTTAGATGCTTATGTTGTTGATGATGGTTGGACAAACTATCAATCAGTTTGGGAATTCAATCATAAATTCCCAAATGGTTTGAGAAATATTAAACATCTTGTAAATGGATTTGGTTCAAGCCTAGGATTGTGGATTGGTCCCCGAGGTGGTTATAATGGGACAGAAATCATTATGAGTGATTGGTTAGAAGCACATCCAGAGTTAAATATTGGATCTAAAAATTTGATTTCAAATGATGTAAACGTGGCTGATTTTAACTATCTCAATCAAATGAAGAAAAAGATGTTGGAATATCAAAAAGAATTCGATATCAGCTATTGGAAAATTGATGGTTGGTTACTTCAACCTGACAAACCTGATAAGAGTGGACCGCACGGTATGTATACCATGACAGCGGTTTATGAGTTCTTAATTCAACTGTTGATAGATCTAAGAAAGGAGAGAGGAGGAAAAGATTGTTGGTTAAACTTGACTTCTTATGTAAATCCTAGTCCATGGTTTTTACAGTGGGTCAATAGTTTATGGATTCAAATATCTCAAGATGTAGGCTTTACAGAGAATGCAGGTAATGATATCAATCGTATGATTACTTACCGAGATAGTCAGTATCAAGAATTTTTGGAAAAACGTGAGATACAGTTACCTATGTGGTCGCTTTATAATCATGAACCAATCTATGCTGTCAGTGCAAATACCTGGTACATGGATCATCAAATGTTTGCATCAATACCAGATTTTGAAGCTTATCTATTATTTATTTCAACAAGAGGGAATGCTTTTTGGGAGTTTCACTATTCTTTTGATATGTTTGATGAAGAACGCTGGAAAGCCAATGCTCGTGCCGTCAAATGGATAGAGGAGAATTATCAAACACTAAAATATAGTAAAAAAATAGGAGGAAGTCCTGAAAAATTTGAAATTTATGGTTATAAGTGTCACAATCAGAAGACTTCTACTGAAATTCTCTCTCTGAGAAATCCTGCTCAGATTAAACAAAAAATAAAAATAGAGAATCTTTCGATAGAGAATTTTACCAGAGTAATTGGAGATTTTACTATTCAAGAAGATGAGATAGAATTGGCACCGTACTCTATCGTGATACTGAAGAAGTAAAGAAAAAATTGTGAGGTAGAGATGACGATTTATATTAATAAGGACGAGACCGTTTTTCATTTGGCAATGAAAGATAGTAGTTATATTTTTAGAATTTTAGAAAATGGGGAACTTCAACATCTACATTTTGGGAAAAGGATTCATGTCAAGGAAAATTATAACCAATTGATGGCCTATGAAAAAAGAGGATTTGAAGTATCTTTTTCTGAAGAATTTGAGGATATTCAACAGTCTATGATACAAAATGAATATTCTTCATATGGGAAAGGAGATTTTCGGCATCCAGCCTTTCAAGTTCAAGGAATGAATGGTAGTAGGATAACGACACTAAAATATCAAGGTTTTGAACTTGAAAAAGGGAAAAATCGTCTTAACTCTCTACCTTCAACATTTGATGATATTGGTCAGTGTGCGGAAACATTAACGATTATTTTAACAGATTCCATATTAGATTTAACTGTTAGACTAAATTACACAATTTTTCCGGAATACAATGTCTTAGTTAGAAATACGGAATTTTTAAATAATAGCAATAATAAGTTGACTCTTTTGAAAGCAATGAGCTTACAGCTAGATCTACCTGATAGTCAATATGACTTTATTCAATTTTCTGGAGCATGGCTGAGGGAACGTCAGTTATATAGAACTTCGCTTAGACCAGGTATTCAAGCAATAGATAGCTTGAGATACTCATCAAGTCCTCAGCAAAATCCTTTCTTTATGCTATCAAGGAGGGAAACTACAGAGCATAGTGGTGAGGTTTATGGTTTTAACTTTATCTATTCTGGAAATTTTCAAAATATGATTGAAGTTGACCATTTTGACACCGCTAGAGTAACGGTAGGAATAAATCCAGTAGAATTTCGTTTTTTATTAAATCCTGCCGAAAGTTTTGTGACACCAGAAGCAATTGTGATCTATTCTGATCAAGGGATGAATCAGATGAGCCAACAACTATCAGATTTTTATCGACATCATTTAGTTAATCCTAATTTTTCTCAAGCTAGTCGTCCTATAATACTCAATAGTTGGGAAACATTTTATTTTGACTTGAGTACAGAAAAAATTTTAGATTTAGCAAAGGCTGCTAAAGATTTAGGGATAGAATTATTTGTACTGGATGATGGTTGGTTTGGTCATAGGAAAGATGACAAAAGTTCTCTGGGTGATTGGGTAACAGATAGAAGTCGCCTTCCTGAAGGTATTGGATTTCTTGCAGATGAAATTCACAAAATAGGTTTACAATTTGGTTTGTGGTTTGAGCCTGAAATGATTTCTATTGATAGTGATTTGTACAAGAATCATGCCGATTGGACTATCCATTTGTTAGACAGAGAGAAGTCAGTAGGAAGAAATCAATATGTGTTGGATTTGACGAGACAGGAAGTTGTTGATTATCTTTTTGATTCTATTTCTAAAATCATAATCAAAACAAATCTGGATTATATCAAATGGGATATGAATCGTCATATAACAGATATTTATAGTATTGAACTTGATTCTGAACAGCAGATGGAATTTGGTCATCGATATATCTTAGGTCTTTATCAGTTATTAGATCGTTTAATAACTAAGTTCCCTTCAGTTCTATTTGAATCTTGTTCTTCAGGTGGTGGACGTTTTGATTTAGGACTTATGTATTATGCACCGCAAGCGTGGACGAGTGATGATACGGACCCGATAGAAAGATTGAAAATTCAGCATGGAACTTCTTATGGATATTCTCCATCAATGATGACAGCCCATGTTTCTATTTCTCCAAATGAACAAAGTGGAAGACAAACGAGTTTGGACACTAGGACAAATGTAGCTTATTTTAGTTCTTTCGGTTATGAATTAGATGTTACGAGATTGTCGGTAGAAGAAAAAGAACAAGTGAGAGAACAAATTCAGTTTTATAAAAAATATCGTTCATTGCTTCAATATGGGGATTTCTATAGGATAAACAGTCCTTTTAGTTGTGATTCTGCTAGTTGGCAAGTTGTTTCAAAAGATAAATGCCAATCGATTTTATTGTATGCTCAATTGAATAGTAAGTTGAATCCAGGTTATACAAGAGTTTATTTTAGTGGTTTAGATAAAGATAAATGCTATTCCGTCTCTGGATTTGATGAGTTCTTTTATGGAGATGAATTAATGAATGCTGGAATAAAAGTAAGTTTAAGTAATTTAGCACTTTGTGTTCCAGAATATCTTACAAAATTATTTGTTATTGAAGAAGTTGTATGTAAATATTGAGGAAATAAAAATGGAAAGTAAAAAAATAGCAAAACAGATTTTAATAGCTACGGCTGTTTTAACAAGTTTTTTAGGAAGTAATTTGGTTTATGCAGATGTAGTTCAAAGTAATTCTAATAACAGAGCTAGTACTGAAACTGCTAGAGTAACAGGGAATAACTTAGAAAAACTTATTATTAAAGATAAAGAAATTGATAAAGAGATGACATATCTTTCAGATATGGATTGGTCTTCTGCAACTCATGGTGATATAGATAAAACAAAAACAGTACAAAAAGATGCTCCATTTACAACAGGAAATAAAGGAGAGCATACTAAGATTTCATTGCTCACTTCTGATGATAAAGTTAAATATTTTGATAAAGGAATAGGAACAGTCGCAGATTCTCCATCAGTAATCAGCTATGATATCAGCGGTCAAGGGTTTGAAAAATTTGAAACTTATATAGGAATTGATCAAAGTGCTAATAGTTCTAGATCAGACCATGCAGTAGTGGATAGAATAGAAATAGAAATTGATGGAAAGGTTGTCTATTCTAGTAGTGTAACTAATCCAGAAGGATTCAGATATAATACCCAGGCACAATTTATTAGTGTGACAATTCCACAAAACGCTAAAAAAATATCCTTAAAATCATTCGCAGGAGAACATACATGGGGTGATGAGGTTGTATTTGCTGATGCTAAACTTATTAAAACTGTTAGTACTCAAACTATAACTCCAGATCTTCTTAATAAAGGAATTAATGGAGGAGTATATCTTTCTGATTTAGAATGGGTTGATGCTACTCATGGTGATGACGATAAATCAAAAACAGTTCAGAAAGATAAACCGTTTACACCTGGTAATAACGGGTCTAATAATAAAATAAAATTACTAATTGACGGTAAGGAAGTCGAATTTAATAAGGGATTGGGAACTGTAGCAAGTAACCCGTCTAGTATAAAATATGATGTTTCGGGTGCTAATGTTACAAGATTTATTTCCTATGTCGGAATTGATAGGAGTGCAAATCATTTAAATTCAGATTACGCAGATATTCAAAAATTTGAAGTTGTTGCGGATGGTAAAGTCATTTACTCATCAGATTCAAAATATCCAAAAGGAATTAAGTATGATACATCGGCATTTCTGGTTGATGTTGAAATTCCCAAAGATACACAGACAATAGAACTTAAATCATATTCAGGGAAACATACATGGGCTGACGAATTGGTTTTAGGTGGAGCCTTGTTTATGGCAAATGGTAAATTTAAGAATCCTAATGATTGGTCAGAAGTTGATAAACGTCGTGAAATTAATAATGAACATCCGTTACTTATGATGCCTTTATATGCTAACGGAGAAGAGTTTAACCAAGGGAAATATACTTTTTGGGGAGGAGATACATTAACAGGTAAGTGGGAGAATATACCAGATGACTTAAAACCATATACTGTTATACAGTTACATCCAGATGATCTTCCTAAAAGAGATGGAGCTGCTAGAGATTTTTATGAGCATATGTTAGAAGAAGCAGCGAAATATGTAAATCCTAAGACTGGAAAAAATGAACCTATTCCAGTTATTCTAACGGTTTACACTGCTGGTAATATGCCTTATTATACTTCGGCACATTGGTTAAGTACCAGCTGGATTGATAAAATGTATCAAAAATATCCAAATTTGCATGGTATTTTCAGTACTGAGAATTATTGGATTTGGGCAAATGATATTGAAAATAAGGCGGCAGATTACTTAAAAGTATCAGCTAAAAATGGAGGATATTTTATATGGGCTGAACAAAATAATGGTTCTGCAATAGAAAAGGCATTTGGAAAAAACGGTAAGATAGCATTTCAGAAATCTGTTGATAAGTACTGGAAGAACCTTATTTTCATGTTCAAAAATACACCTGCTGCTGAGGGAAATGATTCAACTACAGAAAGTTATATGAAGGGACTTTGGCTTTCAAATCATACTTATCAATGGGGTGGTTTGATGGATACTTGGAAGTGGTATGAGACAGGTAAATGGAAACTGTTTGCAAGTGGTAATATCGGAAAAAGTCAAGGAGATAGACAATGGTTGACTGAACCAGAGTCTATGCTAGGAGAAGAAGCTTTAGGGGTTTACCTTAATGGAGGTGTAGTTTATAATTTTGAACACCCAGCTTATACCTATGGTGTAAATAATAAAGAAAGCTTACTCTTTAGCGAAGTAATAAAAGAATTTTTTAGATATGTAATAGCGCATCCAGCACCATCCAAAGAAAAGGTACTTGAGGATACAAAAGTATTCATACATGGAGACTATTCAAATAAAGGAAATGGTAAGTTCTTTGTAAACGTAAATACTGATAGAGAACAAACTCCATTATACATGACTGGTCGTTATAATGTTATTCCAGCTATTCCAGGTGTTTTAAAAACAGATAAATTGAAAGAGTCTGTTTCTGGTAGCCGTATTCAGATTAAGGAAATCACTTCTCCAGAATTTAGCTCTACTCAGGCTAGAAAAGAATACTTAAATAAGCTGTATCCTATGAATTATGAAGGAGATATCTTTGCTCAGAAATTAGATAATAGATGGTTTGTCTATAATTATAAGGTAAATGAGAATGTTAAACAGACTGGGAAATTAAAATTTAATTCTTTAGAAATGGATGTTGAATTTGAACCTCATACCTATGGTATTTTTGAGAGAATAAGTAATGGATTGAAAGTGAATTTAAATAATTTTAGAACAAATAAAGATTCACTATGGTCTAATGCTCAAGATGCAAATCAGGCAAAGAAACTACCACAATTGACCAAGAAAGGTGCGATTAAGTGGATTGAAGAACATTATATCAAAGATACTCAGTTTGGAGAGAAAAGGGTTACAAAGATAGTATTAAGAGGTATAGATAAACTTCCTACTATTCATTCATTATCAGGAACAAATAATTCCTATGATCAGCCATCTCTCAATTTTGATCAGAAAAATCATATGGTTACTATTACCATTAACAGTAACGGAAATCTTGAATTCGAACTTCATTTTTAGAAAGGAGTGAGTTTATGTCTCAAGATGAAAAATTAATTCGTGAACAGATTTGTGATGTTTGTCATAAGATGTGGCAACTTGGTTGGGTTGCTGCTAACGATGGGAATGTATCTGTTCGATTAGATGAGGATACCATTCTTGCAACACCTACTGGTATCAGCAAAAGTTTTATTACACCAGAAAAGCTGGTGAAGTTAAATCTTAAAGGAGAGATTTTAGAAGCAGAAGGTGATTACTGTCCTTCTAGTGAAATTAAAATGCACATTCGGTGCTACGAAGAACGTGAGGATGTTCGTTCAGTTGTTCACGCGCATCCACCGATTGCAACAGGATTTGCTCTTGCACACATTCCTTTAGATACTTATTCACTAATTGAGAGCGCGATTGTGGTAGGGGCAATTCCTATAACGCCATTTGGAGTTCCGTCTACAATGGAAGTGCCAGAAGCAATTACACCTTATCTGCCCGATCATGATGTCATGCTATTAGAAAATCATGGAGCTCTGACTGTCGGAAGCGATGTAATTACAGCATACTACCGTATGGAAACTTTAGAATTAGTCGCAAAGACAACCTTCCACGGAAGAATGTTACTTTCTACAAAGGGCATTGAGGAGCAAGAAATTGCTCGTCCGACTTTAGAACGTCTATTCTCAATGCGAGAAAATTATAAGGTTACAGGTCGTCACCCAGGCTACCGTAAATATAATGGAGATGGTAGTATAAAAGAAACAAAAAAATAAGAGGAAAGTATTATGATCCAACATCCACGTATTGGTATTCGTCCGACTATTGATGGTCGTCGTCAAGGTGTACGCGAATCACTTGAAGTACAAACAATGAACATGGCTAAAAGTGTGGCAGATTTGATTTCAAGCACATTGAAATATCCAGATGGGGAACCTGTGGAATGTGTGATTTCTCCATCTACCATTGGTCGTGTTCCAGAGGCTGCAGCTTCCCATGAGTTGTTTAAAAAATCAAATGTTTGCGCAACAATTACAGTTACACCATGCTGGTGTTATGGTAGTGAAACTATGGATATGTCTCCAGATATTCCTCATGCTATTTGGGGATTTAATGGGACAGAACGCCCAGGAGCTGTCTATCTTGCAGCTGTACTAGCTTCACATGCTCAAAAAGGGATTCCAGCCTTTGGGATTTATGGTAGAGATGTTCAGGAAGCTAATGATACAGCTATTCCAGAAGATGTCAAAGAAAAACTTTTACGTTATGCGCGTGCAGCTCTTGCAACTGGCTTGATGAGAGACACTGCTTACCTATCAATGGGTAGTGTTTCGATGGGGATTGGTGGTTCTATTGTAAATCCGGATTTCTTCCAAGAATACTTAGGAATGCGAAATGAATCGGTAGATATGACGGAGTTCACACGCCGTATGGACCGTGGTATTTACGACCCTGAAGAGTTTGAACGTGCTATGGTTTGGGTAAAAGAACATATCAAAGAAGGAGTTGACCGAAATCGTGAGGATTTGATTCTTTCTAAAGAAGAGAAAGAAAAACAATGGGAATTTGTTATTAAGATGTTCATGATTGGACGTGACTTAATGGTTGGTAACCCAAGACTTGCTGAACTTGGTTTTGAAGAAGAAGCAGTTGGTCACCATGCTTTAGTAGCTGGTTTCCAAGGTCAACGTCAGTGGACAGACCATTTTCCAAATGGAGATTTTATGGAAACTTTCCTCAATACTCAGTTTGACTGGAATGGTATTCGAAAACCATTTGTATTTGCGACAGAGAATGATTCACTAAATGGTGTGTCTATGCTCTTTAATTATCTATTAACAAATACTCCACAAATCTTTGCTGATGTGCGTACTTATTGGAGCCCAGAGGCTGTTAAACGTGTAACGGGACATACTTTAGAGGGTCGTGCTGCAGCTGGCTTCTTACATCTAATCAACTCTGGTTCTTGTACATTGGATGGTACAGGTCAAGCTACTCGAGATGGCAAACCTATTATGAAACCATTCTGGGAGTTGGAAGAAAGTGAAGTGCAGGCTATGCTTGAAAATACAGACTTCCCACCAGCAAACCGCGAATACTTCCGTGGAGGAGGATTCTCAACTCGTTTCTTGACGAAGGGGGATATGCCAGTAACAATGGTACGTCTCAATCTTCTAAAAGGGGTTGGTCCAGTGCTACAAATTGCAGAAGGTTATACACTTGAACTTCCTGAAGATGTTCACCATACTTTAGATAATCGTACAGATCCAGGATGGCCAACTACTTGGTTTGCTCCACGTTTGACAGGAAAAGGTGCTTTCAAGTCTGTCTATGACGTCATGAATAATTGGGGAGCTAATCACGGAGCCATAACATATGGACACATTGGAGCAGACTTGATTACCTTGGCTTCTATGTTGAGAATTCCTGTCAATATGCATAATGTACCTGAGGAAGATATCTTTAGACCTAAAAATTGGTCCTTATTTGGAACAGAAGATCTAGAATCAGCAGACTATCGTGCATGTCAGTTGTTGGGACCACTACATAAATAAAACTTGTTTATATAGGAGGTGAACTTACGTCCCTCCTATCCTTTTAAAAAGATTTGTTAAACAATTCACAAATAATTGAAAACGAATACAAAAAGTAATATAATGATGTTAAATAGATAGCGCAAAGGCGCAGGAGGAAAATTATATGGCTACATTTTATGTTCCGGCAGTCAACCTTATTGGTAAAGGTGTTGTAAATGAAGTGGGTCCTTATATCAAGGAACTTGGCTATAAAAAGGCACTTTTGGTGACAGATAAGTACATCGAAGGCAGTGACATTTTACCTAAGGTTTTAAAACCACTGGATACAGAAGGAATCGAATATGTCATCTTTAGCGATGTAGAGCCAAACCCTACTTGTAAGAATGTCACAGATGGGGTAGCTGTTTTGCAAGAACATGGCTGTGACTTTATCATCAGTCTTGGTGGGGGTTCTCCACAGGATGCAGCTAGTTGTATCTCTATCATGGCTACAAATGGTGGAAAACCACAGGATTATGAAGGGCTTCATAAGTCTACTAAAAAAGGTCTTCCTGTTGTAGCTATCAATACAACGGCAGGAACTTCTGCAGAAATCACTATTAACTATGTGATTACTGATGAAGAACGCAAGGTTAAGATGGTAATGGTTGACAAGAATAGCCTTGCTCTTATCTCTGTTAATGACCCTGAACTCATGCTTTCCAAACCTAAAGGCCTGACTGCTGCTACTGGTATGGATGCTCTGACTCACGCTGTTGAAGCTTTGGTAACACCTGGTGCTTATGATGTAACCAAGAAACTGTCTATTGGTGCTATTGAGCTTATCAAGGAATATCTTCCTCGTGCTGTAGAAAATGGACATGATATTGAAGCGCGTGAAGGTATGGTCAATGCCATCTTCCTTGGTGGTATGAGCTTTAATAATGCTGGACTTGGGTATGTTCACTCAATGGCTCACCAACTCGGTGCAGTATATAATTTGCCACATGGCGTGTGCTGTGCCATGTTGCTACCAGTTATAGAACGTGAAAATGCTAAACGTGTACCAGAAGCTTTCCGCAATGTTGCCAAAGCCTTGGGACTTCATATAGAAGGTAAATCAGATCAAGAATGTGCCGATTATGCGATTGCTGAGATTGAGAAGCTTTCTGAGACAGTAGGTATTCCTAAGAAACTGACTGAACTTGGTATTGAAGAAAAAGATTTCGACTTTGAATACCTTTCTAAGAATGCCTTGATTGATGCCTGCGCACCAGGAAATCCATTTATGCCAACCTTAGAAGAAACGATTGCCTTTTATAAAGAGTTATTTTAGCAAGAGATTGGACGACAATAGGACAATTCACCTCTAATTATTGACATTTCAGGAAAAATCGCAGTAAAAACGGCACAGCCTTCTTTAAATGTGCTATAATACTAGAAAAATACTTGTGGAGGTTCCATTATGGCAATATTTTTCATGATTTTTCTGATTGTTTGTGTGCTCCTATTGGTGATAGTCACACTGAGTACAGTTTATGTGGTTCGTCAACAGTCGGTGGCGATTATTGAACGCTTTGGGAAATACCAAAAGGTTGCTAATAGCGGTATTCATATTCGCTTGCCTTTTGGGATTGACTCGATTGCAGCACGGATTCAGTTGCGCTTGTTGCAAAGTGATATTGTGGTTGAGACTAAGACCAAGGACAATGTGTTCGTTATGATGAATGTAGCGACTCAGTACCGTGTCAACGAGCAGAGCGTGACAGATGCTTACTATAAACTCATACGTCCAGAATCTCAGATTAAATCTTATATCGAAGATGCTCTTCGCTCTTCTGTTCCAAAATTAACCTTGGATGAATTGTTTGAGAAAAAAGATGAGATTGCCCTTGAAGTTCAACACCAAGTAGCAGAAGAAATGACCACTTACGGCTACATTATCGTGAAAACCTTGATTACCAAGGTCGAACCAGATGCAGAAGTTAAGCAATCCATGAATGAAATCAATGCGGCGCAACGTAAGCGGGTTGCAGCACAAGAATTGGCGGAAGCTGACAAGATTAAAATTGTCACTGCAGCTGAAGCCGAAGCAGAAAAAGACCGCCTTCATGGTGTGGGGATTGCCCAACAACGTAAGGCGATTGTGGATGGATTGGCAGAGTCTATCACCGAACTCAAGGAAGCCAATGTTGGCATGACAGAAGAACAAATCATGTCTATCCTCTTGACCAACCAGTATTTGGATACCTTGAATACCTTTGCCTCTAAAGGAAATCAAACCATCTTTTTACCAAATACGCCAAATGGTGTGGATGATATCCGAACACAAATCTTGTCAGCCCTTCGCGCTGAGAAGAAATAATAGACTAATACTCTTCGAAAATCTCTTCAAACCACGTCAGCGTCGCTTTGCCGTAGTACGGTTACTGACTTCGTCAGTTCTATCCACAACCTCAAAACAGTGTTTTGAGCTGACTTCGTCAGTCTTATCTACTACCTCAAAACGGTGTTTTGAGCAACCTGTGGCTAGTTTCCTAGTTTGCTCTTTGATTTTCATTGAGTACAAAGAGCTTGGCAACAGGCTCTTTTTGTATTGCGTTTATTAAGAAAAACAAAAAACATCGATATACATTTAACTAAAAATTATTGTATGTCATCTCCCTTAATTAGGAATGATAAGGGAATAACTAGAAAGATTTGTGAATACAAACTATTTCTGATATACAAAATATACAGTAATAATGAATGATGGGAGATGGGATGAAAGAATTTCAATTTGAGAGAAAGCAGCGTTTTTCTTTGAGGAAATATGCAATAGGAGCTTGTTCGGTCTTGCTAGGAACGAGTTTATTTTTTGCTGGTATGGGTGATCAGCCTGTACAGGATACAGAAACGAGTTCAGCACTAATTTTAAGTCATTATTTGGCTGAGCAGGATTTATCTGAAAAGCTGAAATCTGAGTTGCAATGGTTTGAATTAGAAAACAAGCTTTTGAACTTATGGGAGCATTAGGTTACTATGAAGGATTTGTTCCTTATGTTTCAAATCAATACAAAAACCAAGCTGAAGAAGAAGGCAAACCGCTATCTGATAAATATATTTTCGAAAAAATCTTAGGAAAAACATATGCAGCCTTCAAAAAAGATCAAATTAATGAGCGTGTCGAGAAATTAGGTAAGTTAAAACCTATTACAATAAATTACAACGGAAAATCAGAAGTAATTGATAGTAAAGAAAAATTACAAGAGCTTATGAATAAAGCCGTTAAAGACGAAGTGGCTCAAATATAGTAAAATGAAATAAGAACAGGACAAATCGATCAGGACAGTCAAATCGATTTCTAAAAATGTTTTAGAAGTAGAGGTGTACTATTCTAGTTTCAACATACTATAAAATCAGGCAATACCACGGCTAAAAAGTTTGAGTTTATCGAAATACCAGTGCAAAAACTGAAAAAAGCGATTTATAAAGCTCATCTCAAAGATTCAGATGACTTTAGACCAGAAACATCCACACCAAATCTTTTTGAAAGCTGTTTGAAGCTTTGTCCTTGCTTTCTTAGTTCATAGATCTGAACTTTATCTTCATAACTCAATTTCATAATAAAACACCCCAAAAGTTAGATTTATTCTGTCTAACTTTTGGGGTGCAGTTCATTAATCGGTCGATTTTTTTTGGTAGAAACAGTTGCCTGATTAAGTTGCAAGTCGATAGACGGCTTCGGCATAAATATCCATAGCACGGTACAAATCTTCTAGAACGGCACATTCATTTGCCTGATGTTCTGTTTGCTTCGCTCCTGGGAATAAGGCGCCGAAGGCTACACAATTTGGCATGGTGCGAGCAAAAGTGGCACCACCGGATGAAATAGCAGGACTGTTATCGCCAGTCTTTTCTTGGTAGATTTGCATCAGTGTGCTAACGAGTTTACTGTCTTTTGCGACGTATAGAGGCGCTAGATAGTCAAACTCTTCGTAGCGGAGTTGGTAGTTTTGTGCACATCTTGTAAGCAACTCTACTAGTTCTTCCTTGTCAGCTAAGACAGGAGTCCGAATGTCAATACGGATTTCAGAACGTTCATGATTGATCATGAGACCTGCGACATTAAAGGATAGGTGACCAGAAGGTTCATCTGCTATATCACCAAAGATTTGTCTTCCTGTGCCGTCTTGACCTGCTTGTGTTGCAAGAAAGCTGAGAGCAGGGTGTTCTTGGAGAGGAGCAAGAATGGTAGCTAGTCGGATGACAGCATTGATACCTTGACTAGCATCCTTAGCATGCTTTGGCACTCCGAGAACCGTTACGGTTTGTTCAGTGGATTGGTAATCATAACCAGCTTCTTTGAGATCGTTACAAACCTGTTCATAGAGGGGACCTTGGTAGTTGGCCTTGTCTGGTACAACGTTAAAGGCGCCTCCTACTTCAAGCTCTAGTTGATCCGATCCAGGGCCATGAAGTTTGACCTGTAGAAGCCCTTTTTCAGCATAGGTCAGAGGAAAAGATGAGTCAGGTGCAAAGCCCATACTGGCCTGTTCTTCGATGGTATTGTAGCGTGCCATGCAGCGCCAGAGGGTTTCCTCATCGGTACCAAAGATAAAGCGTACGCGCTTTTTGAACTGAATACCTTGGTCCAGCAAGCTTTTTACTGCATAGAGAGCTGCGAGCGAAGGGCCTTTATCATCTTGGACACCACGTCCGAATACCCAGCCGTCTTTGATAGTTGCTTCAAATGGCGGTGTCTGCCAATCTGCTTCATCACCTGATGGAACAACATCCAAATGACAGAGAATGGCCAGAAGCTCTGCTCCCTGACCGATTTCTGCATATCCGTAATAACCTTTAGGGTCAAGATAGGTAGTGAAACCTATGTCTCGACAAATCTCTAAAGTTTTTTCTAGGACATCTTGGATTGCTTGTCCAAAAGGTGTTCCATTTTCTCCTTCATTGAGTACTGAAGGATAGGAAATCAAGGTTTTTAATGATATAAGAAATTCATCTTTAACTTGATTTGTTATATCTATTTTCATGGAATCACCTCACTCACTATTTTATAGGAATGGAAGGAAGGTTCCAAGGAGAAGAAGGGCGATGGTTACTACAATAATAGCGACTACGAGTTTGCCCATGAATTTCCACCAAGTACCAATGTTGATACGTCCAAGTGCAAGAGCTCCCATCACAATACCAGATGTTGGTGCAATCAAGTTCAAGACACCTGAAGCAGATTGGTAAGCAGTGATAATCAAGCTAGGACGGACATTTACAAATTCTCCAAGTGGAGCCATGATACCCATAGTTGCGCTGGCAAGACCAGATGAAGATGGGATCAAGAATGACATAGGTAGATAGAAGATATAAGTTACAACGATAAAGACTTGTGAAGATAGACCGCTCAAGCCTTCTTTGCCCCAGTTGAGGATTGTATCAGTAATCATACCGTCGTTCATGATAACTTGAATACCACGAGCAATCGCTACGATCAAGGCAACACTGAGCAAGTCAGCAGCACCATTCATGAAGGAAGAGATAATCTTATCTTCTTTAAGACCATAAATAACACCAATCAGGATACCCATAAAGGCAAAGAGCATTGCGCCTTCTGGGAAGTACCAAGTACCTAGTGCAGAAGTAGATGAACCGACAATATTACCAATAACTGGAAGACCAGTCAACCAAGCATTAAAGTCATCAAAAATGGTAACGCCAAGGTCTGTCCATGGAATGAAGCTCAATACCATCAAGATGAATGTCAACACAAATAAGAAGAGAACTGATTTTTGTTTGCTGCTAAGTGTAGATTCTACAGATGAAGATTCTTCTACGTTAAAGTGTTTCAAATCTTCTTTGCGAGTACTATAAACCAGTGACTTAGTCGGATCTTTTTGAATCTTATCCGCATAACGGTAAACAAACCAAGTACTAAGAGCAGTCAAGGTAACCCAGAAGATCAGACGAAGTACGATACCGTCCCCTGTACCAACTCCCGCAGTCGCTGAAGCAATACCTGTCGCAAATGGATTCAGAGTAGATGCTAAACAGCCGATTTGAGAACCGAGCAAAATAATTGCAACACCAGTCAGGCTATCAAAACCAACGGCCATCATAACTGGCACAAGGAGTGGATAGAAGGCCATTGTTTCTTCACCCATACCATAAGTTGTACCACCGAGGGCAAACAAAGGCATCAGTACCAAAATTAACATTTTTTCGCGGCCCTTATACTTCTTCACGATAGAGGCAATCCCTACGTCAAGAGCACCAGTTTTGTTGACAATGCCAAGGAAACCACCAACCATAAGGATGAAGAAGGCTACATCAATCGCTGCGCTCGTTTCTTTAATGAGCGAACCTTCCTCTGGATGAGTACCTAGCATAGCCCGAATCGGTGCCATGAGGACATCCCAAATCCCTTGTGGATTTTGAGGCTGAGTCTCGTAAATACCTTCTATAAAGGCCCCCGCAGGGATAAACCAAGTTAGCACTGCCATAATAGCAATGATTATCAATAATACGGTGTAAGATGAAGGCATCTTAAACCCTTTTTTAGCTTTTTCACTCATTTGTTTTTCCTCCTGATGTCTAACAAAGTGTAAAAAACCAACTACTTTCTTAAATAAACATTCAAGAAAACGCTTTCTATTTATATTTGTTTTACCATATTAAAGTCTAAAACTAGTATCTTTTGAAATATTGTACATATTTTCAAGAATAATTTCTAATTTGATATAAAGATACTAGAAATAGAATACATCTTATTAGTAAAACAACTTATCCTTTTTCAATAATTGTTCCGCTTTCAGATTCAATCAAGGCGCCTAGATTTTCAAGGGAAGTAATAACTGCTTTTCCTTCTGGACGACCATTGACAAAAGCGATAGCTGCTTCTACTTTTGGAAGCATGCTACCTGGTGCAAACTGATCTTGTTTGATATATTCTTCCAGCTGGGCAACATTCACATGTTCCAATTTTTCCTGGTTTGGCTTGTTGTAGTTAACAAATACATAATCTACACCTGTCAAAATGATGAAGAGGTCTGCATCAACCAATTCTGCCAAACGTTGGGAAGCGAAGTCTTTATCAATAACCGCTTCGACACCAGTCAAATGTCCATTGTTTTCTTTGACGACGGGAATACCGCCACCACCTGCAGCTACGACGACTTGACCATTATTTAAAAGAGTACGGATGGTTTCAATTTCTTTGATGTCAACAGGTTTTGGTGAGGCAACGACCTTACGCCAGCCACGGCCAGCATCTTCCTTGAAAGTCGCTCCGCTTTTTTCGGCTTCTGCTTTTGCTTCTTCTTCTGAATAGAAAGGACCGATTGGTTTACTCAAGTTAACAAAAGCTGGATCATTTTTATCTACGACAACTTGCGTTACAACAGAGGCAACATTTTTTTCGATGCCTTCATCCAAGAGAGCATTTTGCAAAGCATTTTTCAACCAGAAACCGATGCTACCTTCTGTCATAGCGACAAGTGAGTCGAGTGGGAAGGCAGGGTTCTTTTCAGAGTCTGATGCCAAATGTTGGAGCAAGAGATTCCCAACTTGAGGTCCATTACCGTGAGTGATAATCAAATCATCTCCATTTTTAATCAATTTTACAAGATGCTTAGCTGTTTCAACTAAAGCTTCTTGTTGAGCCTTTGCTGATGGGTCAGAAGAAAGAATCGCATTTCCTCCCAAAGCTACTACAATTTTACGATTTGCCATAAATTCTCCTTTATCACACTCAATAGAATGCGTTTAGATTTCAATTTAATGATTTTTCACATATTTTATAAGAAATAATAGATTACCATTATATAAAAGAGGACCGGACTAAAGCTATTAGTCGCAGCCCTCATAGCTGTTGGTAGACGGTTTATTATCTAAAATTATACTTTAGGAATATAAAGGTTACCAAGTGTAGCAGCCATAACAGCTTTGATAGTGTGCATACGGTTTTCTGCTTGATCGAAGTGGCGAGCGTACTTGCTGCGGAAGACTTCGTCTGTTACTTCCATTTCTTCTACACCAAATTTTTCAGCAACGTCTTTACCATAAACAGTGTGAGTATCGTGGAATGCTGGCAAGCAGTGTAGGAAGATCAAGTTTTCATTGCCTGCTTTTTTAACTAAGTCCATATTGACTTGGTAAGGTTTAAGAAGAGCTACACGTTCTGCGAATTTGTCTTCTTCACCCATTGATACCCAAACGTCTGTGTAAAGAACGTCTGCATCTTTAACTGCTTCATCAGCATCTTCAGTGATGAGAACATGTGCGCCACTTTCTTTAGCAAATCCTTCTGCCAATTCAACGATTTCTTTTTCTGGGAAGAGTTCTTTTGGTGAGAAGATGTGAACATTGACACCAAGGATAGCACCTGTTACGAGCAAGCTGTTGGCAACGTTGTTACGTCCATCACCACAGTATACCAATGTCAAGCCTTCCAAGCGACCGAAGTTTTCTTGAACAGTCAAGTAGTCAGCGAGCATTTGAGTTGGGTGCCATTCGTCAGTTAGACCGTTCCATACTGGAACGCCTGAGAATTCTGCCAATTCTTCAACCATACGTTGGCTGAATCCGCGGAATTCAATCCCGTCAAACATACGTCCCAATACTTTAGCAGTATCTTCAGTAGATTCTTTTTTACCCAACTGAATATCATTTGCTCCGAGGTATTCTGGGTGAGCACCAAGGTCGATAGCCGCAGTTGTAAAGGCTGCACGAGTACGAGTAGATGTTTTTTCAAATAGGAGAGCGATATTCTTGCCAGCAAGGTAGTGGTGTTGAATATTGTGTTTTTTCAAATCTTTCAAGTGAGCTGAAAGACCAATAAGGTATTCTAACTCTGCACGGGTAAAGTCTTTTTCTGCTAAGAAGCTGCGTCCTTGGAATACTGAATTTGTCATTTTATTATTTCCTCTTTCTATTTTTTACATTTTCTATTGACGAATGCCGAACAGCGATTACACTTCTTCACGTTCAAATGGCATAGACATACAACGAGGTCCACCACGGCCCCGAACCAATTCACTTCCGCGAATCTTAATCAAGCGAAGCCCGTATTCTTCCAAAATCTTATTGGTCACGGTATTGCGGTCATAAACAACTACCACACCAGGTGCGATGGTCAAAGTGTTAGAACCGTCGTTCCATTGTTCACGCGCAGCTGCTACGATATTGCCACCACCGCAACGAATCAAATGAACTTTTTCTACACCAAGGTTTTGAGCAAGAAGTTCAGCTAAGTCACCTTTCTCTTCAACGATTTTAAGTTTTTCGTTTTCGTAAGTAACTGAGTAAACGTGAAGGTCGCCTTCGATTTCTGGGTGAATAGTGAACTTGTCATAGTCTACCATAGTGAAGACAGTATCCAAGTGCATGAATTTACGGTTGTTAGCAAATTCAAAGGCCAAAACTTTCTTGAAGCCAACATTTTTCTTGAAGATGTTGACCAAAAGTTTTTCGATAGAAGCTGCGTCTGTACGTTGAGAGATACCTACTGCAAGGACGTCTTTAGAAAGAACTAACTCGTCTCCACCTTCGATACGCGTATCTTCTTCACGGTTGTAGACCAAATCCACTTTTCCGCCATAGATTGGGTGGTATTTGAAGATATACTTACCGTAGAGTGTTTCACGGTTACGAGTGTCTGCAAACATGTGGTTAAGCGATACGGCGTTTCCAATTGTTGCAAATGGGTCGCGAGTGAAATAGAGGTTTGGCATCGGGTCAATTGCAAATGGATAATCTGATTCAACTAAGTCAGTTAGATCTTTAGATTCGTCAGGAATTTCTGGCAATTCAACTTTTTGAATCCCAGCCATTGTTTTTTCAACCAATTCTTGGTTGTCCTTGATGCCGTGAAGCAATTCACGAATAGCAACCTTGGTTTGACGATCACGGATGTTGGCTTCGTCTAAGTATTCCTCGATAAATTGATCGCGGATTTCTGGAGAGGTCAATGATTCAGCAGCGAGTTGTTCTAGGTAGAGAACCTCAATTCCTTCATCGCGAAGAGCTTGGGCAAATGCATCATGTTCTTTTTGAGCATCTTCCAAGAAAGGAATATCATCAAAAAGAAGCCTTTCAAGATAGTCCGGCAACAAGTTTTCTAACTCCTTGCCTGGACGGTGCAACATAACTTTTTTCAGTTTCCCAATTTCTGAGAAGACCTGAATTGGATGTGAAGACATGTATTTTCCTCCTTAAAAATTTTGACTTGGCACCATTTTGGGTACCGCTTACATGTATGTTATAACGCAATTCCTAGGTAATGTCAATGGCTATAATTTCTCGGAAAATAATATAAATTATGATGTTTAGCACAATTTTATGTTATTATACATAACATAGGATAGAATACATAGATACAAATGCATAAACTTCTATAAAAAGGATATAAAATTTTTTTAAAAAATTTTTCAAAAAATATACAAATGACCAAAAAGTGTCCAATTATCATCTGGTTATCACTTGGATCTGTATAAAGAGAAATGTTTGTGTGAAAGGATAAAAAGATGCAACATTCTTTTGAAGATAGATTTTGGAGAAGCATTTCTTGTTCAATTGTACAAATTATAGAATCTTTTCTGAGTATTTAGGAAGAGATAATTATCTTATTGACCCTCTTTTTATTTTTTGTTATAGTCGACGAGGTGATAGTTTAGAATAATCACTTATTCACAATCTGTGGAAAAGTCTGGATAGTGAATGGTCTTCACACAATGACCTGAAAGAAGCCTGAGAATAATTATGGAGAGTAGCATTCTGAGAGGTGTTAGCAGAACCATATGACAGAGCTGTTTGAAGAGGGAATATTGAGGAGAAAAATCCTGAGCCTACCAGTTGGAGTTGGAAAGAGCTGGCTGTTAGATCATGGTTTATTATCCACAACCTGTGGATAACCTTGTGAACAAGAGAAGTTGCTAAAGAAGGAGATATATAACGATGAAGAAAATCAAACCGCATGGACCGTTACCAAGTCAGACTCAGCTAGCTTATCTGGGAGATGAACTAGCAGCTTTTATCCACTTCGGTCCTAATACCTTTTATGACCAAGAATGGGGGACTGGACAGGAGGATCCTGAGCGCTTTAACCCGAGTCAGTTGGATGCGCGTGAGTGGGTTCGTGTGCTCAAGGAAACGGGCTTCAAAAAGTTGATTTTGGTGGTCAAGCACCACGATGGCTTTGTCCTTTATCCGACAGCTCACACAGATTATTCGGTTAAGGTCAGTCCTTGGAGGAGAGGAAAGGGCGACTTGCTCCTTGAAGTATCCCAAGCTGCCACAGAGTTTGATATGGATATGGGGGTCTACCTGTCACCGTGGGATGCCCATAGTCCCCTCTATCATGTGGACCGAGAAGCGGACTACAATGCCTATTATCTGGCTCAGTTGAAGGAAATCTTATCAAATCCTAACTATGGGAATGCTGGTAAGTTCGCTGAGGTTTGGATGGATGGTGCCAGAGGAGAGGGCGCGCAAAAGGTTAATTATGAATTTGAAAAATGGTTTGAAACCATTCGTGACCTGCAGGGCGATTGTTTGATTTTTTCAACAGAAGGCACCAGTATCCGCTGGATTGGCAATGAACGAGGGTATGCAGGTGATCCACTGTGGCAAAAGGTGAATCCTGATAAACTAGGAACAGAAGCAGAGCTGGACTATCTTCAGCACGGGGATCCCTCGGGCACGATTTTTTCAATCGGAGAGGCAGATGTTTCCATCCGTCCAGGCTGGTTCTACCATGAGGATCAGGATCCTAAGTCTCTCGAGGAGTTGGTCGAAATCTACTTTCACTCAGTAGGGCGAGGAACTCCACTCTTGCTTAATATTCCGCCGAATCAAGCTGGGCTCTTTGATGCAAAGGATATTGAACGACTTTATGAATTTGCGACCTATCGCAATGAGCTCTATAAAGAAGATTTGACTCTGGGAGCTGAGGTATCTGGTCCAGCTCTTTCCGCAGACTTTGCTTGTCGCCATTTGACAGACGGCCTTGAGACCAGCTCTTGGGCAAACGATGCAGACTTGCCCATCCAGTTAGAACTCGACTTAGGTTCTCCTAAAACTTTTGATGTAATTGAGTTGAGAGAAGATTTGAAGTTAGGCCAACGTATTTCTGCTTTCCATGTGCAAGTAGAGGTGGATGGTGTCTGGCAGGAATTTGGCAGGGGCTTCACAGTTGGTCATAAGCGCCTCTTGCGAGGTCCGCTAGTAGAGGCACAAAAGGTGCGCGTGATGATTACCGAGGTACAATCTATTCCTGTATTGACCAAGATTTCCCTTTATAAAACTCCTGGATTATCAAAAAAAGAAGTTGTTCAGGAACTAGCATTTGCAGAAAAAAGCCTAGCTGTGGCAAAGGGAGAAAATGCCTATTTTACAGTTAAGCGCAGAGAATGTAGTGGTCCTTTAGAAGCTAAGATTTCGATTCAACCGGGGACAGGTGTCCATGGTGTCGCCTATCAGGATGAGATTCAAGTCCTTGCGTTTCAAGCTGGTGAGACTGAAAAAAGTCTGACGCTACCAACCTTGTATTTCGCAGGAGATAAAACCTTGGATTTCTATCTGAACCTAACGGTGGATGGTCAGCTTGTGGATCAACTTCAAGTCCAAGTTTCATAAAAGAAGAACCTTTGCGCGATGCAAAGGTTCTTTTGGTTATTAGTGATTTGGTAGCCAGCTGAGGGTGAAAGTTAGTTGTTCAGCTTTTAAGAGGTCTTGGTGTTGAATAGTTGATACGAGTATTTTGTCCAGTCGGCATTCTTTGACAAAGTTAAAATGGTTGTGGTTTTGTTTAGTATGGATATCCAGCCATTTATCTTCTGTAGCGAGGTAGACTCGTAGATGGTCAAAGAGAGGGATTCCGAGGTCATAGCTTGGTTTTCCTGGACAGGTTGGATAAAATCCGAGAGCTGACCAGATGTACCAAGCAGAGAGACTACCATTGTCTTCATCTCCAGGATAGGCTTCCCAACTTGGGTGAAAAGCTTTCTGACGGAGCGTCTTGATAAGAAGGGCAGTGTAGTCAGGGTAATCGCTGTAGCGGAAGAGATAAGGAATGTGGAAACTAGGCTGGTTGGAAATGGCTATTTGTCCAAAAGGAGCAGTAGCCATCTCGCTCATTTCGTGAATTTCGTAACCATAGCCTGTTGTTTCAAAGAGGGGAGCATCTTGACAGGCTTTCAAAAGATAGTTGCTAAAGGTTTCTTTTCCACCCATCAGTTGGATTAAGCCAGGGATGTCGTGGAGAACGCCTAAAGTAGCTTGAATGGCAGAGCATTCAGCGTAGTCTCGCCCCCAACTATAAGGAGAGAAGTCAGGGTGAAAGTTTCCTTGATTGTCTCGTGCTCGCATGTAACCTGTCTCAGCGTCAAATAGCTGGCGGTAATTTTGTGAAGCAGCCTTGTAGGTTTCAGCGATTTCTATGTTCTCTAGTTTTTTGGCACAGCTGGCGATACAAAAGTCACTATAGGCATAGTCTAGAGTATGGCTAACACTTTCATGGTGGTCGGTAGAGAGGTAACCTAGTTCTTGGTATTGGGCTAGTCCGTGGCGGCCATTGATGCCGAGAGGGTCGGCTTTGCTGGCTGTTTCGAGCATGGCTTGGAAGAGTTCTCCTTCTAGGTCGGGGGCCATGTCCTTACAGGCGCTATCTGCGATAATGCCATCTAGCAGTGTACCTGGCATCATACCCCGTTCATCTGGAGCCAGCCATTTTGGAAGGAAACCAGTATCGCGGTAGCTATTGAGGAAACCTTCTAAAAAGCGTTGATAGTGCTCCGGTATGATAAGGGCAAAGAGGGGGAAGGTGGTGCGGAAGGTATCCCAGAAACCATTGTTGCTAAAGAGGACACCAGGCTTGACAGTACCAGTAGCCAGATCCATGTGGATGGCTTTCCCTGACTCATCAACCTCATAAAAAGTCTGTGGGAAGAGGAAGAGTCTGTAGAGGCAGTGGTCAAAGAAGGTTCGGTCAGCCTCTCCTGTCTCTATAATGTCAAAACGATGGAGGAGATTTTCCCAATCCGCTTGGGCACTTGTTTTACAGCTATCAAAATCTTCTTGAGGTAGATTGATTAGAGCTTGAGAAGGAGAGATGAAAGAAGTGGCTAGTTGCATCTCGGTTTGACTACTTGCTAAGTCAATTCGCCAGTCTCCAGCTTCTTGGCTGATAGCAAGAATATCCGTGTTCATTTGCAGGGCAGTGAACATCGTTAGCGAATTTTTGTTAGTTTCAGTTTTACCTTCTTGTCGCAGGGCAAGAGTCCGCTTATCTACTTGCTCTACTGTCAGTTCATCTGCTGCGTGAAGATAGAGGGAGAGGGCTTTGCCTTGCTTTTGATTCAAACGAATAGAAGCACCATAGCAAGTCGGTGTGAGCTGGGTTTCAATCTGATAACGCAGAGAAAAGAGCTTCAAATAGTGAGGCTGGAAGCAAGCTTTATCTATATCATAAGAAGACTGGCGGTGAAAGAGGCTGTCTCCCCCCAGTTGACTGGTGACAGGTGTCAGAAGGAGCCAAGAGTAGTCCCCAATCCAAGGACTGGGCTGGTGAGTTAATCGAATCCCCTGAAAGATAGGCAGATGCGGATCAAAAAACCAAGATCCATCCTGGTCACTGGTCTGGGGCACAAAGTAATTCATCCCAAAAGGTACGCCTGTGTATGGCAGGGTATTTCCCCGAGAAAAGGCATGCTTGTTGGTAGTTCCAAAGCGGGTATCGATGGTTTCAAGTAGTGGTTTCATAGTCTTTCCTTTAGCTGTTTTTCTACATTATATCAGAAAAAGAGGGCCTTTAGAAAAGGAGTTTCAAAGATAACTATTTTGTAGAAAAATGTCTATCATTTGTGTATGTATTTTCTGTCTCAAAAGCTATATACTGAACATGAAACTTGTTTGAAAGAGGTAAAATTTAAAATGGTTTATTCGAAAGAAATCGTCAGAGAGTGGCTGGATGAAGTAGCAGAGCGGGCTAAGGACCATCCAGAGTGGGTGGATGTTTTCGAGCGTTGCTACACCGATACCTTGGACAATACGGTTGAAATCTTAGAAGATGGTTCAACTTTTGTCTTGACTGGGGATATTCCTGCCATGTGGCTTCGAGATTCGACAGCCCAACTCAGACCCTACCTTCATGTAGCTAAAAGAGATGCCCTCCTGCGTCAGACCATTGCAGGTTTGGTCAAACGTCAGATGACCTTGGTACTCAAGGATCCCTATGCTAACTCCTTCAACATTGAGGAGAACTGGAAAGGGTACCACGAGACTGACCACACAGACCTTAACGGCTGGATCTGGGAGCGCAAGTATGAGGTGGATTCACTTTGCTATCCTTTGCAGTTGGCTTATCTCCTCTGGAAAGAGACTGGCGAGACTAGTCAGTTTGATGAGACTTTTGTCGCAACGACTAAGGAAATTCTCCATCTATGGACAGTTGAACAAGACCACAAGAACTCTCCTTATCGTTTTGTCCGAGATACGGACCGTAAGGAAGACACCTTGGTAAATGATGGCTTTGGACCTGACTTTGCAGTGACAGGTATGACTTGGTCAGCTTTTCGTCCGAGTGACGATTGCTGTCAGTATAGTTACTTGATTCCGTCTAATATGTTTGCCGTAGTAGTCTTGGGTTATGTGCAAGAAATCTTTGTCGAATTAGACCTAGCTGATAGCCAGAGTGTTATTGCTGATGCCAAGCGTCTTCAGGATGAAATCCAAGAAGGAATCGAAAACTACGCTTACACCACCAACAGCAAGGGCGAAAAGATTTACGCTTTTGAAGTAGATGGCCTAGGAAATGCCAGCATCATGGATGATCCAAATGTACCAAGTCTACTAGCTGCGCCCTATCTGGGCTACTGTTCGATCGATGATGAAGTGTATCAAGCCACTCGCCGTACCATTCTGAGCTCTGAAAATCCATACTTCTACCAAGGAGAATACGCTAGCGGTCTCGGAAGTTCTCATACCTTCTATCGCTATATCTGGCCAATCGCCCTTTCTATCCAAGGATTGACAACAAGAGATAAGGCAGAGAAAAAATTCTTGCTGGATCAGCTGGTTGCCTGCGATGGTGGTACAGGTGTCATGCACGAAAGCTTCCACGTAGATGATCCGACCCTCTACTCTCGTGAATGGTTCTCCTGGGCTAACATGATGTTCTGTGAGTTGGTCTTGGATTACTTGGATATCCGCTAAGGGGCTCGCTTTAGCTCAACCGATTCTTATCAGAATCACAAGTTTACATTTAAAACGTTAAAATTTAAATTTAGAATGAGGTTTTACTTCATGGAAAATGTTGTTGTACATATTATCTCACATAGTCACTGGGATCGTGAGTGGTACTTGCCTTTTGAAAGCCATCGTATGCAGTTGGTGGAATTGTTTGACAATCTCTTTGATCTCTTTGAAAATGACCCTGAGTTCAAGAGTTTCCACTTGGATGGACAAACTATTGTCCTTGATGACTACTTACAAATTCGCCCTGAAAATCGCGACAAGGTCCAACGCTACATTGACGAGGGCAAACTTAAAATTGGTCCCTTTTACATCTTGCAGGATGACTACTTGATCTCCAGTGAAGCCAATGTCCGCAATACCTTGATTGGTCAACAAGAAGCTGCCAAATGGGGTAAATCAACCCAGATTGGCTACTTTCCAGATACCTTTGGAAATATGGGACAAGCGCCTCAAATTCTTCAAAAATCAGGCATTCACGTGGCGGCCTTTGGTCGTGGTGTGAAGCCGATTGGATTTGACAACCAAGTCCTTGAAGATGAGCAGTTTACATCCCAGTTTTCAGAAATGTACTGGCAGGGTGTGGATGGTAGTCGTGTTTTAGGTATTCTCTTTGCTAACTGGTACAGTAATGGGAATGAAATCCCAGTTGACAAAGATGAGGCCTTGACCTTCTGGAAACAAAAATTGTCAGATGTGCGTGCCTACGCTTCGACCAACCAATGGTTGATGATGAACGGCTGTGACCACCAGCCTGTACAGAAAAATCTGAGCGAAGCCATTCGTGTGGCAAATGAACTCTTCCCGGATGTAATCTTTGTTCATAGTTCTTTTGATGAATATGTTCAAGCTGTAGAAGGTGCGCTTCCTGAACACTTATCAACTGTTACAGGTGAGTTGACCAGTCAGGAAACAGATGGCTGGTACACACTTGCCAACACTTCTTCATCCCGCATTTACCTAAAACAAGCCTTCCAAGAAAATAGCAACCTCCTAGAGCAAGTGGTAGAACCCTTGACTATTATCACTGGTGGACACAACCACAAGGACCAGTTGACCTATGCTTGGAAAACACTTTTGCAGAATGCGCCACATGATAGTATCTGTGGCTGTAGCGTGGACGAAGTTCACCGCGAGATGGAAACGCGTTTTGCCAAGGTCAACCAAGTAGGAAACTTTGTTAAAAGTAATTTGCTCAACGAGTGGAAGGGTAAAATTGCTACGGATAAGGCTCAAAGTGACTATCTCTTTACTGTCATTAACACAGGCTTGCATGATAAGGTCGATACTGTCTGCACAGTGATTGATGTGGCGACTTGTGATTTCAAGGAATTGCACCCAACAGAAGGCTACAAAAAGATGGCTGCTCTTATCTTGCCAAGTTACCGTGTGGAGGACTTGGATGGTCGTCCTGTAGAGGCTACAATCGAAGACCTCGGAGCTAATTTTGAATACGATTTACCAAAAGACAAGTTCCGCCAAGCTCGTATTGCTCGACAAGTGCGCGTGACCATTCCAGTTCACCTAGCACCGCTTTCTTGGACAACCTTCCAATTGCTGGAAGGAGAACAAGAACACCGTGAGGGTATTTACCAAAACGGAGTGATTGATACACCATTCGTAACGGTGAGTATGGATGACAACATCACAGTCTATGATAAGACAACTCACGAAGCCTATGAAGACTTTATCCGCTTTGAAGACCGTGGGGACATCGGAAACGAGTATATCTATTTCCAACCAAAAGGAACAGAGCCAATCTTTGCAGAGCTTAAGGGCCACGAGGTCTTGGAAAACACAGCTTGCTATGCTAAAATCTTGCTCAAACATGAATTGACCGTGCCTGTCAGCGCGGATGAAAAGCTAGAAGAAGAGCAACAAGGTATCATCGAGTTTATGAAGCGTGAGGCTGGACGGTCAGAAGAATTGACAAACATTCCTCTGGAAACTGAGTTGACTGTCTTCGTTGACAATCCACAAATCCGCTTCAAGACTCGCTTTACTAACACTGCCAAGGATCACCGTATCCGTCTCTTGGTCAAGACTCATAACACGCGTCCAAGTAATGATTCTGAAAGTATCTATGAGGTGGTGACACGACCAAACAAACCAGCTGCTTCATGGGAAAATCCTGAAAATCCTCAACACCAACAAGCTTTTGTCAGTCTGTATGACGATGAAAAAGGGGTGACTGTATCCAATAAGGGATTGAATGAATACGAAATCCTTGGGGATAACACCATTGCCGTGACCATTTTGCGTGCATCAGGTGAGCTAGGTGACTGGGGCTACTTCCCAACGCCAGAAGCACAATGCTTGCGGGAGTTTGAAGTCGAATTTGCGATTGAATGCCACCAAGCCCAAGAACGCTTCTCAGCCTATCGTCGTGCCAAAGCCTTGCAGACACCGTTTACCAGCCTTCAGCTTGCTAGACAGGAAGGAAGCGTGGTTGCGACTGGTAGCCTCTTGAGCCATTCTGTTCTCAGCATACCGCAAGTTTGTCCAACAGCCTTTAAAGTGGCGGAAAATGAAGAAGGCTATGTCCTCCGTTACTATAATATGAGTCAAGAAAATGTGCGCATATCAGAACATCAACAAACCATTCTTGACTTACTTGAGCGACCATATCCAGTTCATTCAGGACTATTGGCTCCACAAGAGATTCGTACAGAATTCATCAAAAAAGAAGAAATTTAATTTCAAAAAGTAAACATCAAAAGAAAGGAGGGGCGAAAAAGTAAGAACTAACTGCTGATTCGCCCCTTTTTATGGTAAAAACAATGACCATTGCAACGATTGATATCGGAGGGACTGGGATTAAGTTTGCCAGTCTGACTCCTGATGGGAAAATACTGGATAAGACAAGTATTTCAACGCCTGAAAACTTGGAGGATTTACTAGCGTGGCTAGATCAACGCTTGTCAGAACAGGATTACAGTGGGATTGCTATGAGTGTTCCAGGTGCAGTCAATCAAGAGACAGGTGTGATTGATGGCTTCAGTGCGGTGCCCTACATCCATGGCTTTTCTTGGTATGAGGCGCTTATCTCTTATCAGCTACCTGTCCATTTAGAAAATGATGCCAACTGCGTTGGACTCAGTGAACTACTAGCTCATCCAGAGCTTGAAAATGCAGCCTGTGTCGTGATTGGGACAGGGATTGGCGGAGCCATGATTATCAATGGTAGACTTCATCGAGGTCGCCACGGTCTGGGTGGAGAATTTGGCTACATGACAACCCTTGCCCCTGCTGAAAAACTTAATAACTGGTCGCAACTAGCATCAACTGGGAATATGGTACGATACGTGATTGAAAAATCTGGTCATACTGATTGGGACGGTCGCAAGATTTACCAAGAGGCCGCAGCTGGTAATGCTCTTTGTCAAGAAGCCATTGAGCGCATGAACCGCAATTTGACGCAAGGCTTGCTCAATATCCAGTATCTGATCGATCCAGATGTCATCAGTCTGGGTGGCTCTATCAGTCAAAATCCAGATTTTATCCAAGGTGTTAAGAAGGCTGTTGAAGACTTTGTCGATGCCTACGAAGAATACACGGTCGCACCAGTTATCCAGGCCTGCACCTATCACGCAGATGCCAATCTCTACGGTGCTCTTGTCAACTGGCTACAGGAGGAAAAGCAGTGGTAAGATTTATAGGACTTAGTCCCAAACAAACGCAAGCTATTGAGGTTTTAAAAGGTCACATTTCTCTACCAGATGTGGAAGTGGCTGTCACTCAGTCTGACCAAGCATCTATCTCTATCGAGGGTGAGGAAGGTCACTATCAATTGACCTATCGCAAACCTCACCAACTTTATCGTGCCTTGTCCTTGTTGGTAACAGTTCTAGCAGAAGCTGATAAAGTAGAGATTGAGGAACAAGCAGCTTACGAAGATTTGGCTTACATGGTTGACTGTTCTCGAAATGCGGTGCTGAATGTGGCTTCTGCCAAGCAGATGATTGAGGTCTTGGCTCTCATGGGCTACTCAACCTTTGAGCTTTACATGGAAGACACTTACCAGATTGAAGGGCAGCCTTACTTTGGCTATTTCCGTGGAGCTTATTCAGCAGAGGAGTTGCAGGAAATCGAAGCCTATGCTCAACAGTTTGACATGACCTTTGTACCATGCATCCAGACCTTGGCCCACCTGTCAGCCTTTGTCAAATGGGGTGTCAAGGAAGTGCAGGAGCTCCGTGATGTAGAGGACATTCTTCTCATTGGCGAAGAAAAGGTTTATGACCTGATTGATGGCATGTTTGCCACGTTGTCTAAACTGAAGACTCGCAAGGTCAATATCGGGATGGACGAAGCCCACTTGGTTGGTTTGGGACGCTACCTGATTCTGAACGGTGTTGTGGATCGTAGTCTCCTCATGTGCCAACACTTGGAGCGCGTGCTGGATATTGCTGACAAATATGGTTTCCACTGCCAGATGTGGAGTGATATGTTCTTCAAACTCATGTCAGCGGATGGCCAGTACGACCGTGATGTGGAAATTCCAGAGGAAACTCGTGTCTACCTAGACCGTCTCAAAGACCGTGTGACTCTGGTTTACTGGGATTATTATCAGGATAGCGAGGAAAAATACAACCGTAATTTCCGCAATCATCACAAGATTAGCCATGACCTTGCATTTGCAGGGGGAGCTTGGAAGTGGATTGGCTTTACACCTCACAATCATTTTAGCCGTCTAGTGGCTATCGAGGCTAATAAAGCCTGCCGTGCCAATCAGATTAAAGAAGTCATCGTAACTGGTTGGGGAGACAATGGTGGTGAAACTGCCCAGTTCTCTATCCTACCAAGCTTGCAAATCTGGGCAGAACTCAGCTATCGCAATGACCTAGATAGTTTGTCTGCGCACTTCAAGACCAATACTGGTCTAACGGTTGAGGATTTTATGCAGATTGACCTTGCCAACCTCTTACCAGACCTACCAGGCAATCTCAGCGGTATCAATCCCAACCGCTATGTTTTTTATCAGGATATTCTTTGTCCGATTCTTGATCAACACATGACACCTGAACAGGACAAACCGCACTTCGCTCAGGCTGCTGAGACGCTTGCTAACATTAAAGAAAAAGCTGGAAACTATGCTTATCTCTTTGAAACTCAGGCCCAGTTGAATGCTATTTTAAGTAGCAAAGTAGATGTGGGACGACGCATTCGTCAGGCCTACCAAGCGGATGATAAAGAAAGTTTACAACAAATCGCCAGACAAGAATTACCAGAACTTAGAAGCCAAATTGAAGACTTCCATGCCCTCTTTAGCCACCAATGGCTGAAAGAAAACAAGGTCTTTGGTTTGGATACAGTTGACATCCGTATGGGCGGACTCTTGCAACGCATCAAACGAGCAGAAAGCCGTATCGAGGTTTATCTGGCTGGTCAGCTTGACCGCATCGACGAGCTGGAAGTTGAAATCCTACCATTTACTGACTTCTACGCAGACAAGGATTTCGCAGCAACTACAGCCAACCAGTGGCATACCATTGCGACAGCGTCGACGATTTATACGACTTAATACTCTTCGAAAATCTCTTCAAACCACGTCAGCTTCCATCTGCAACCTCAAAACAGTGTTTTGAGCAACCTGCAGCTAGCTTCCTAGTTTGCTCTTTGATTTTCATTGAGTATAAAAACAAGAACACCTTGCTTGGCGCAGGGTGTTTCGCGTGAAACAGAAGAATTATCTGGTTTCAAATGCTACAGTTAAAATTAGTAAAACAAGAAATAGAAGCTGAAAAGCCAGCATCTGTAGAAGCTTGGATCATTTCCGTCAAATTAAAAAAGGTTGCTACCGACATATATAGATTCCAAAAACAAAAACGTTAGCGGAACTAGCAGATGTGATTTTATGGAGTTTCGATTTTGCAAATGATCATGCTCATGCATTTTTCATGGATAATGTTGAGTGGAGTCATGCAGATTCTTACTTTCTTAGCTTTGTTAGTGACGATGTTGAAGAACGTTACATAGAAAATGTCTATCTGGATAGCCTAAGTGTCAAACAAAAATTTAAGTTTATTTTCGACTTCGGTGATGAATGGTGTTTTGAATGCTAAGTGCTGAGAGAAATCGAGACAGAGGACGAAGAAGCTTATCTCGTACGTTCGGTTGGAACGTTGCCAGAACAATATCCAGATTATGATGGTTTTGACTATGAAGAATGGTAAAATTGAAATCAGTCTGTGTAGGCTTAGTATTTCAATAGACTTCCTGCAAAACTAGAATCCTAGTTCATGATTGATAATGCCAGCAATCAA